>BNJT01001676.1_pt1 | contig 196897 bp, 233 predicted proteins | sample 8540491 | NCBI WGS metagenome assembly BNJT01 (sample SAMD00202455, study PRJDB9452) | human saliva metagenome | host: Homo sapiens | reverse complement strand
CTTCCTCGAAATCAGCATCTTGAATGTCGTCTGCAGAGTTGCTGTTTGCTTGTTGTTGAGCGCCTGCATTAGGGTCAGCTTGTGCGCCTGCACCTTGATACATTTGTGCGCTTGCAGCTTGCATAACGTTATTTAGGGTTACTAATTGCAGAGTCGATAGCAGCGATGTCGGCAGCTTTATGAGCATCCTTCAATTGTTGTAGAGCTGCTTCGATAGCAGGGTTTTTGGTCTGCTGGCAATTTATCACCATTGTCTTTCAAGAAGTTTTCAGTGCTGAAAATCATAGAGTCAGCTTGGTTCATCTTGTCAACACGTTCACGTTCTTTCTTGTCGTTCTCTGCATTTTGTTCAGCTTCAGCCTTCATTCTCTTGATTTCTTCGTCGCTTAAGCCGCTAGAAGCCTCAATACGAATAGCTTGTTCTTTGCCTGTTGCCTTATCTTTTGCAGATACGTTAAGGATACCGTTAGCGTCAATGTCGAATGTAACCTCGATCTGTGGCACACCTCTTCTTGCAGGAGCAATACCTTCTAGGTTGAATTGACCGATGCTCTTGTTTTGTGAAGCCATTGGACGTTCACCTTGTAGTACGTGGATTGTCACCGCAGTTTGGTTGTCTACAGCTGTAGAGAAGGTTTCACTCTTCTTCACAGGGATAGTACTGTTCGCCTCAATTAGCTTAGTCATTACTCCACCCATAGTCTCAATTCCAAGTGTAAGAGGTGTTACGTCAAGTAGAACGATGTCGCCTACACCACCTTCTTTGTTCAAGATAGCACCTTGAATAGAAGCACCAAGAGCAACAACCTCATCAGGGTTAACACCCTTAGATGGTTCTTTACCGAAGTAGTTCTTTACAAGTGCTTGTACAGCAGGGATACGGCTAGAACCTCCAACAAGGATAACTTCGTCGATATCTGATGTAGATAGTTTTTGCATCACGTATAGCATTTTGACATGGAACCAAACAAGCTTGGATTAAGTCGTGTGCCAATTGTTCGAATTGTGAGCGTGTTAAAGACTTCACAAGGTGTTTAGGTACACCACCATCTGCAGTGATATAAGGTAGATTTATTTCAGTTGTGCTAGAGCTTGACAATTCAATCTTAGCCTTTTCTGCAGCTTCTTTCAAAGCGTTGCATAGCCATTGGGTCCTTTGTAAGGTCGATACCTTCTTCAGACTTGAATTCGTTTACCAACCAATCAATGATCACTTGGTCGAAGTCATCACCACCAAGATGGGTGTCACCGTTTGTTGAAAGCACTTCGAAAAACGCCACCACCGAACTCTAATATAGATATATCGAATGTACCACCACCAAGGTCGAACACTGCGATCTTCATGTCTTTGTTAGACTTATCCACACCGTATGCAAGAGCAGCAGCTGTTGGTTCGTTCACAATACGTTGAACATTAAGACCTGCAATCTGTCCTGCTTCCTTTGTTGCTTGACGTTGTGAGTCTGAGAAGTATGCTGGAACAGTGATAACAGCATCAGTAACCTCTTGTCCAAGATAATCTTCTGCAGTCTTTTTCATCTTTTGAAGAATCATTGCAGATATTTCTTGTGGAGTATATTTACGTCCTTCAATGTCTACTCTTGGATATCCTCCTTCGTCAATAACATTGTAAGGCATGCGTTCAGCCTCTTTACTACTTTGTGCATAGGTCTCTCCCATGAAACGTTTAATACTGTAAACTGTGTTCACTGGGTTGGTAATAGCCTGACGTTTTGCAGGGTCTCCAACTTTAATTTCACCATCTTTAGTGAAACCTACCACAGAAGGTGTAGTTCTTTTACCTTCGCTATTAGCAATAACCACTGGTTCGTTACCTTCAAAAAAACAGCAACACAAGAGTTAGTTGTTCCTAAGTCTATTCCAATAATTTTTCCCATATTCTTATTTATTTTATTATTATTCTTAATTTGTTTAATTCACTAATTCTCATATCTCATTGTCTACTCGTCGATTGAAAGCTATTCAATAACTTGCAGAGAGCAATTGTTATGAGGTGCATTTCAAATCGATTGAGTGTTAAGCTGTATCGTTTTTTTATCAACGCACACCACACTATTAACAAAGTGCGTGCCAATAATATTTTTATTTCTTGCGATAATTTTTGAAATGTGACATTCTGTCATTTTTTTACCCCAATTTTGGTCAGTTTTTTTGTGTCATTTTGGTAGTTTTGTGCCATCAAACACACCCTATAATAATATAAATAGGTGAACATTAAAAGACCTCTAAATGCCTTTCTCTCCCCATTTAGCCCTACTTTGTTTACCGTTTAAAGTAACATTTCGTTTAAAGGCGATGCAAATAGAAAGCCTTTTTTTATATTTTTAAAAATATGTATATTTTTGCCCTTTTTGCACTCTCTTTTCGATAGAAAAAAAGGTTATATTTGCACATTATTTAATTACAAATCGATTATGTTAATTCACAGATATCTCACCTCTTTAGGGTGAATATATAATGCTAATGGGACGTTCTTTTTTTCACGTCCTGAGCGCATGAGAATGTTCTTTAAGCGTTATATAAAAGAAATGTCATCCCTTGGAGTGGATTCTATTGGAATCGTATTACTTATTTCTTTCTTCATCGGAGCCGTTATTTGTATTCAGATGAAGTTGAATATTCAGAGTCCATGGATGCCTCGTTGGGTTTCAGGATACACCACACGAGAGATTCTTATACTTGAGTTTTCGAGCAGTATTATGTGTTTAATCCTGTCGGGAAAGGTGGGTTCTAACATTGCTTCAGAGCTTGGTACGATGCGAGTAACACAACAAATAGATGCATTAGACATCATGGGAGTCAACTCAGCGTCCTATCTCATCATGCCAAAGATATTGGGTTTGGTTACTATTATGCCATTCTTGGTGATCTTTAGCTCTGTAACTGGTATCTTAGGAGCCTATGCAACCGCTTATATTGGTCACATACTTTCGCCCGAAGACCTTACACTTGGCTTGCAACATGCATTTAATCCTTGGTTCGTTTGGATGAGTATTATTAAAAGTTTGTTCTTTGCTTTCATCATCGCCAGCGTGTCTTCTTACTATGGTTACACCGTTCAAGGAGGTTCAGTAGAGGTTGGAAAGTCAAGTACAGACGCCGTTGTAAGTAGCAGTATCTTAATTCTTTTCTCAGACGTGTTCCTCACTCAAATCCTTTCTTAAATATGATTGAAGTTAAACATCTATATAAGTCGTTCGAAGATAAAGAAGTTTTGAAAGACATCAACATTGTTTTTCGAAGACGGCAAGACAAATCTTATTATCGGACAGAGTGGTTCTGGTAAAACAGTTCTTATGAAAAACCTTGTGGGATTGTTTGCTCCTACATCAGGACAGGTGCTTTACGATGGTAGAGATTTCGTGAAAATGAGCAAAAAAGAAAAGGTAGCTATGCGAAGAGAGATGGGAATGATCTTTCAAAATGCAGCTCTTTTCGATTCGCTTTCTGTACTCGAGAACGTGATGTTCCCTTTAGATATGTTCTCAAACATGACCTATCGTGATAGAGTTAAACGTGCTCAAGAGTGCTTAGATCGTGTAAATCTAATCGATGCACAGCAAAAGTTCCCAGGAGAAATATCGGGAGGTATGCAAAAGCGTGTGGCTATTGCCCGTGCAATTGTGCTCAATCCTAAATATCTTTTCTGCGATGAGCCTAACTCAGGACTTGATCCTCGCACCTCATTGGTGATCGATGAGCTGCTATCAAGTATCACAAAAGAGTTCGATATCACCACCATCATCAACACACACGATATGAACTCGGTGATGGGAATTGGCGATAACATTGCCTTTATCTATAAAGGTCATAAAGAATGGCAGGGAAATAAAGAAGAAGTGATGCACTCAACCAACGAGCATCTCAACGACCTTGTGTTTGCTTCCGACCTATTTAGAAAGGTAAAAGCAACCGAAGAACAGCAAACCAGCAGTAAATAAATGGTTCGATAAACGAGTAACTATCCCTGAACGATAGCTTTTTTAGGTGCTCCGAACTATACAATTAAATTGCGAAACGAAAGAATGAAGAAACTATTATATATCGCATTCATTGCGCTTGCCATTGCTTGTACAAAAGAAATCAATCAAGGTGAGGTGGCAGCTCGTGTGGCAAAACACTATTACGACACCCTTGTTGCAGGACATTACGATGCTTTTTTAGAGGGAACATATCAACAAGATAGTATTCCCAAGCGTTATCGTGACTTGCTACTCGACAATGCAAAGATGTTCATTGCACAGCAACAAACCGAGCATCAAGGCATAAAAGAAGTGCGAGTGGTACGCCATCGTGCCGATACTGCAAAGCACACAGCCGATGTTTTCTTGTTGCTTACCTTCGGAGATAGTACAAGTGAGCAAATAGTAGTGCCCATGATTCAGCACAAAGGCACATGGCTTATGCGATAAACACATTCTTTTTTCAATTAATAAAACAATAACAATCCATCAATAATCAGCATTTTAAGTTATGAAAGCATATTTAGACCTACTCCAACACATTATTAATAACGGAGCAACAAAAGGAGATCGAACAGGAACAGGCACCAAAAAGCGTGTTCGGTTATCAAATGCGTTTCAACTTAGAAGATGGATTTCCGTTATTGACAACCAAGAAACTGCATCTCAAATCGATTATTCACGAGTTGTTGTGGTTCTTAAAAGGCGACACCAATGTGCGCTATTTGCAAGAGAATGGTGTGCGTATTTGGAATGAATGGGCAGACGAAAATGGCGAACTTGGTCCTGTTTATGGTCACCAATGGCGTTCATGGCCTAATTATAAAGGTGGAAGCATAGACCAAATAACACAAGTTGTGGATATGATTAAGAACAATCCCGATTCGAGAAGAATGATTGTTACAGCGTGGAATCCAGCAGAAGTAGATGAAATGGCATTGCCACCATGTCACTGTTTGTTCCAGTTTTATGTGGCAAACAATAAACTCTCGTTGCAATTATACCAACGAAGTGCCGACACCTTCTTAGGAGTTCCCTTCAACATTGCATCTTATTCGTTGCTATTGATGATGGTTGCTCAGGTAACAGGCTACGAACCAGGCGAGTTTGTTTATACAACTGGCGACACACACCTTTATCTTAACCACCTCGAACAGGCACAATTGCAGTTACAACGCACCCCACGTGCGCTCCCCAAGATGCGCATCAATCCCGAAGTGAAAGACATCTTTGGCTTTAAATACGAAGATTTCACACTCGAAGACTATAATCCATACGATCATATTAAAGCCCAAGTTTCAGTATAATGAAAGTATATGTCATTGCGGCAGTTGCCCAAAAATCGTGCCATAGGCTATCAAAACCAATTGTTATATTGGCTTCCAAACGATTTAAAAAAACTTCAAATCGCTCACCTCAGGGCATACCATTATTATGGGAAGAAACACCTTTGAGTCGCTTCCTAAAGGCGCATTGCCCAATAGAAAGAACGTTGTTCTAACACAACAGAATATCACTCTCGAAGGATGCGAAGTGTATCACTCACTCGAAGAGGCTCTTTCTGCTTGCCAAAACGATGAAAAGGTATTTATTCTTGGTGGCGGAAAGGTGTATGAGCAATGCTTAGATTTTTGCCGAAGAATTGATACTTACCGAGGTAAATGATGTGCCCGAGCATGCCGATACCTTCTTTCCTGATTATCAAGAGTGGAAAGAAAAGAGCAGAGAACATCACGAAAAAGACGAGAAACACGCCTTCGATTTCGACTTTGTGCATTATGTAAAAAGCCTAAAAGGCAGTGCTCCCTCTCACGCAACTCCTTGCGCATTCTCTTTTAAAAAGGCTACCTTCTTTTTCTCATATATATAATAGGTAGAAAAAGACATTTCTTCTTTTTGGTTGAAAAAGAGAAGAGGTGCGAATAAGAAAGGTGCACCTTGTTTCGATGTAGTAGAAAAGAGGTTGAAAACGAGTTGCAACATAGGTACTTTTCAAACATACAGCGGTGGTCAATAAAAAGTAATGCTTTTGCCCTCACAAACTCAATGCTATTGCAATGTAAATCCAATGCTTTTACACTGCAATAGCATTCCTTTTATTCACCCACCTCTTTCCACTTGTGTTTCAAAGGGAAGATAATAGCCATAAAAAAAGTAACAACCTCGTTGAAACCAGATTGTTACTTTATCCATATTCCATTTAAATAGGAACGTTGTTATCTCGAATACCCTTCTTTTAAAAGAACTATTATCCTTTTTATTGTATAGAGTTCAATCCCTTCAGCTTTAGAAGTACACTTCTCATTGTATGAGGATACCTTCCTGTTGTTTGGAAGTTTCTTTTTTAATCAAAAGAAAATCGCCCTCTTTTATGTGGGAGTTTCTTCTTTAGTCAAAAGAAAAACCGCCCTCCGTCGTACGGAGTTAGGGGAGGTTTTTCCAATTCCTTTTCAGGCAAAGGCAACCATTTAGTTTTGCGTTGTTGCCACTTTGTAGCCGCAGAACCTTGTTCCAAGCCACGTCTAATGTCCGCAGTTCGCTCGCCACGCAATGCCAAATAGATGCGACGAAGCGTAGCAATACGTTCCAAAGAAGGAGTAGCAGTTTCCGCATCACTCGCATTATACTTTGCAATCACCTTGTTCACCTCCACTAAAGCGTCACCACTTAGCAGGCCACGAACAATCAATTCAGCCTTAATAAAATGAATGTCAGCAGCGTCAGCAATAACAAGTGCGCCCTTTCGTGATAGCGCAGAGGCATAGATGTTATAGCGATTAGGATTCTTCTTGTCTACACTTGCGTGCTTCAAAGGCAGTGCGTTTTGCTCAGCAGTAGTAGAACGAGCAGCCTCCAAGTCAGCAGTTACTTGCACATCACGAGCATTTGGACCGATAGCAGCATACAAAGGGTTGTCAGAACCATCGTTATTATAAATCACCTCCACCTGTTCCGAGTCGTTAATAGCAAGTGCAACCAAAGTAGCCGCATCGCTATAACGTTGCTGGTGCATAGCCAAACGCAACTTGTAAGTGTTGATTTGACGGACAGCTGCATTGTAGTTGAAACCCGAAGCATCTTTAATAGCCTGCATTTGCACAAATTCCAAAGCCTTGTTAAAATGGTTTTGCGCCATAGTGAATAGCGATTCGTGCGAAACCAAAGCATTATTAAGGCGTATAGAACCCCCTTCAGCAGCAGGAGTAGTAGAGAAACACTCTGCCAAAAGCTGTAAAGCGTATCCCGCATGCAAGTTACCTATATAGCCACCATAAGCCTTCGACAAGTTAGTTGCTTTCGTATTGTTGTCGGGAAGCTCGTTGGCAACATTCAAAACTTCGATACTTCTTGCATAATAGTTCTGTAAACGGTTCCAAAGATCGTTTTGAGTGCCCGACGAAGGAGTGATGTTATCGCTCGAAATGTGACGATAAAGCAAAGCATTAGGAATCGTTCCCTCAGTCAATTCGTCAACCGTTGTGCCCAAAGCCAAAAAAACGATTGTGCAGCAGCTTCGCCCTGAAGCGTTTTAACAAACGCCACCATTGGACCGTCACTGATGTTGTTCGATTGAAGAGTTGCAATCATACTTGGACGCTTTAACTCATCATAAGTAAGCGTGTTGCTTTGGAGTTTCAGCTTTGTCGACCCACGAATCGCAACCAGAAAGTAGGGGCAGAGATGGCAAAAGCCATTATAATTAGTTTTTTTCATTGCAGTTTATTGTGTTATAAAGTGAAACTAAGAGTGGCAGTGTAAGTGCGTGGATGAGGCGCATTGGTGATGTCTCTCGATAAACTTCCGATACCTCTTTGCTTGCGATTACCGCCATTTCCCTCCACTTGAGGGTCGGCTCCAGAATAGTTAGTGATCACAAATACATTCTGAATAGAGAACGATAGTTTCATACTTGTTATCGTGTTGTTAGTGAGCTTGCGTGCTAATGAAGTGAAATCATATCCCACATTGAGGTTAGAAAGGCGCAAGAAGTCAGCCTTCTCGATGTAGTTTGCTCTGAAACGAGCAGTGTATGCCAAGTCGTTAGCAATTTTTTCGTATTCAGGAGTGCCCACAGTTGCATTAGCAAGAGCCGTTAACTGGTCGTTGCGTTTCTTGAGATTGTCGCCCAATCCCGCAGTATTATAAAAGCTTTGGTTGTAAACTGAGGCTCCAAGAGCATAGTTCCACTTTGTCCCAAAGGTGATATTAGAGAACAGTTTCAAGTTAAATCCAAACGAACCATTCACTGCAGGGAAAGGTTTACCTAAGTATTTATAGTCCGAACTCTCCACAGCTCCCATCTTAGCGTTATAAGTTCCGTCGGCATTAAGAGCTGTTTTTTCTACAGTGTGATAGTAGAATGAATAAACAGGGATAGCCCTTTTTAATCACGTTAGGATAGTTGGTGATGTCGCTTCCGCCTGTGTCAGTTACCTTATTTGCTTGATAATTCACGTTAGCATATACGTCTAACGAGTGTTTGTTGGCATCTTTCCACACCAAACCATTATATCCGAACTCGATACCATGACCCTTTATGTGACCCACATTGCGTGGAATACTACCAATCCAGCCATCACTTGACAAGAGATTTTCGTAGATAATAGCATCAGAAGTGTATTGAGCATAAAGAGTAAGAGATAGATTGTGGCGTTTAGCTAATGTCCAATCCGTACCGAATTCAATTTCTCTCATTCTCTCAGGTCTTATATTTGGGTTGCCTTTAAATTGTGGTTTGACAGTGGGTCCGTATGCAGATATGCCGTCCATAACGTAAGATGTGCGTGCATCTGTGGGGTAAGGAAGACGTCCACTCTCACCATATGCAAGGCGGAACTTTTGATTTTCCAAATTATAAGCAACGCTCAAAGAAGGATAATAGATGCTTGCCACGTTGCTACCGATAAGGTTTGAGGCGTCTCTTCGTAAGCCTGCGTTGATAAATAAGCGGTTATCATAGTTCACAAAAGCCTCTCCATAGAGTCCCCAAGTGCGTTGTTCAAATGTATTCTCACTCACATTGCGCTCCGTTGCCGCTGCAATATTGTCTACATCGCCTTTAAAACGAGAAGCATTAACAGTGTTCACGGTTTCGTATTGACGTGCTATTTGCGATAAAAGCGTTGCTGTTAGGTTCCATTTGTCGGCTAATTTAAACTTACGAGAAGCCTTTATGTCCCAATTAAAGCTCGAGTTGCGTCGGTTACTCACGTTCTTTGCACCCTCATTGTTATTTCCTAAGAGATAACCATAAGGCAATCGGTAGACACCTTTAGTGCTATTGACATCTACTCCGATAACTGTTTCGAGCTTAACTGCGCCTGGAAGCAAATAACCTAAGCGTATATTACCCAAGAAACGGTCGTTGTTATAGGTCCAACTTTGTGCTCTCCAGGTGCTTTCTTCAACATAAGGCCAAGGTGTTTGGTTAATCATTAGGTTCCAAATAGCATCGTATCGACCCATAGCAGTTTGTGGAAGACTAATGTTTCCGTGTACATATGAAGCCGTTGCGCTAACACTTAGCGGTCCACTTTTAATGTCGTAAGCCAGTTTAGTGGTGTGTCTTTGGTCTCTATTTCCAGGTACAATGCCCTCAACATCGTTCATATTATATGAAAAGAACATGTTTTGATTGCCTCGGAAGCTTTTAGATACGGTTCCATAAAGATTCTTTTGCCAACCTGTTTCGAAGAAGTTATTGAGCGAATTGTTATTTACAAACTGATCATATTTGCGTGCTAACGATGCTGCACCCAATGACATTTTTACCTGAATAGCTGCCTTATTGTTTTCCTTTGTATTGAAACTGCCACGCTTAGTGGTAATAACAATAACGCCATTAGCCGCCTCTGCACCATAACTTGCAGCGGCAGAAGGACCCTTAATCACGTCAATAGAGGCGATATCTTCTATCGGAAGGTCGTTTAAAGCACTCAAAGCGTCTTGTGAACTGTTGATATCTGAAATGTGAGAGGTGTTGTATTTGATTCCATCTACATAAATAATGGGATCTCTGTCCATACTTATTGTGGCTCCACTGCGCATATTAAAGCGAATAGGCATGCCCACTTTGCCGTTACTTTGGTACATTTGAACGCCACCAACACGTCCATCAAGAATGTCACTCAATGAGTTGGCGTGCTCATTAGCAGTTAATTTGCTTACATCTACGTGCTCTACGTTGCTACCAAGAGCCTTTTTGTTTCGTGCACTCGATATACTTGCGGTGACTTTCACCTCTTGTAGATCGATACCTGGAATCAAACCGATAACCATTCCGTTGCGAAATGATTTGCTATTAACGCTTTGTGGGGCAAAACCTAAATAGCTAATACGAATGGTTTGATCTTCATTTAAGGGTAAAGAAAAGCGACCTTGCGCATCGGTTAGCGCCTTTTCGCCATTCGAAGAACTTACAATTGCCCCGATAATGGGCTCTCCTGTCTCTTGATTTACTACACGAGCGGTATATGTTTGCTGTGCATATACACTCATAGAAGTACCTAATAATAGTAGAGCAAGACTTCTCTTAAAATTTAAATTGCATGATAATGATGATTTATTTCTATCCTGAAAACACCCCTCTTTCTGCCCCTTTTTCGAGACAATAAAAATAGAGTTGGTATTTAATATGGTGCAAAGATACAACGAGAAAGAGAACGATGCAATACTAAAAATAATGATTCGAATACACCAAAACGATGTTTTCGAATCATTTATGAGTGTTTTTTTCTAAACGAAAAAAACTTTATTCTTGTGATAAAAAAATGATGTGTTTTTATAAAGTGATAACGCTGGGAATGACTTCGGGAAGATATCCACTTTTGATCTTCCATTCATTCGAATACAAGTTATTAGCTCTGTTTCCGAGATTGTTTACAAATCCTATTGGCTGATTATTGTAGGTTATCAGCACAATACCTTTGGGCGTTTCAGGGCGACAGAGTGATGGCTTCTTTTCGCAAGAAAGATATTGCTTGTTGATAAGAAACCTCTTCATTGTAAAAACGCTTGTCGATTGATTTGAGTTGAAAAAGGCGAGGGCAGGGTGGGGAATAAGGCTCTTTCCTTTTTGCGTTCCCATCGTTATTCCTGCATGGAGAATACGCAATTGATTGGCAACCTGTTCGTAAACAGGGGCTAAGAGCTGTGGAAGAGCCATTATCTTTTCGTTCTTTTCGATGAAAGAATAGCTGCTTTGGTTTTGCAACCAGTTGTCGAACGACTTGGTGTTGATGTTGCTTTGCTTGCTTTTCTTTGTTTTGTTGGCACGAGCATGGTGCTCACTTGTTTTGCGAAGAGCGCACATAAAGAGTCCTTCGCCTCTACTAATACCAGGCAAAAAGCGATATCCTTTCACCTTATTAGATAGTGCAGGGGTGATGTTCCAACTGCTGTCGATCTCTATGTCGATACATTCTGCTCCCAATTCATCGATAATCCATTCTACATTTTCTTCGTTTTCGAGAGCGTTAAACGTGCATGTTGAATAGATAAGTATGCCGTCTTCTTTTAGATTATGCCATATATCGCTCACAATTTCACGTTGAAGTTGTTGGCATTTCTCTACATATTGACTGCTCCATTGATTGATTGCGCCCTCGTCTTTGCGAAACATTCCCTCGCCAGAACAAGGCACATCGGCAACAATAAGGTCGAAAGCAAGACCTGTTTTCTTATAGTCTGCAGCGTAGTTGTTGGTTACAATGACGTCGGAATGACCAAATTTCTCTATATTTTCAACCAAGATATTGGCACGATTATATATCGCTTCGTTCGCAAAAAGAATGCTTTCGTTGGGCAAAAGAGTGCGTAATAGGGTTGTTTTTCCACCAGGAGCGGCACACAAATCGAGTGCCATTAGGGGCTGATGAGGCAACACTTGTTTTAAAACATGATATAAAAACATAGATGAAGCCTCTTGAACATAATAACAACCTGCATGAAACAGTGGATCGAAAGTGAAGTTAGGACGTTCCGAAAGATAATAACCTTCGTTGCACCAAGGCACTTGTTGAGGGAGCAAGAGCTGTTGAAACGCTTGCTGTACTCACCTTAAATGGGTTGAAACGAATACTGGTTGAAGGTGCCATCTCGAGTCCTTTTTCGAGCAATGCAAATCGTTCTTCACCTAATAATTCCCTTGTTTGAATTATAAAGTCTTTGGGTAAATTCATCACTTTATGCTTTTTTTCAATTGCAAAAGTAGAAAAAAACACTTTCTTTGCAACTAATCGTGATGTCATTGCGTCTAATTAGTAGAACAAAAACAAAAAGTAATTAGAATATGAAAAGATTAAGTTTAGCTTTAATGTTGCTTTTTTTCAACAACATTATGTGTAGTTTCTACTGCTCAAAAACATAGAAACCATTTAGAACAAACGGAACAAACCACCGCCACAACTGATGCAGATACAGTGGGAAGATGCGTTGCTCCGATAACAAGCTCTGTTGATTCGGATTTTGATGACGATGGATTTGATGGCAGATTTGATTCTGATGAAGATGATATTAATTATTCAAGGGCTATCCAAAAAGGACTTAATACCTTCCAATCTTATGGTGTTTGGGGATTTGTATTGATTGCTTTAATGGTAATTTGCTCTATTATTACTGTGGCATTGCCCATTATTTTATTGATAGTATTAATTAGATATCTCGTTAAAAAAACAAGATACAAAGGCACAATTAGAGCAAATGCGCATTAAACAAGCAATGGAACAGCCTGTGAATCGTGAAGAATATTGGGCGCACGAAGATGAAATTGCATGGCGAAAAGGCGTGCAGTTGGTGGCACTTGGTGCTGGTTTGGCATGCTTCTTCTTTATACTTGGAGCAGGACCTCTATCTGGAATAGGTTTACTTGTTCTGTGTATAGGACTTGGAAAGTTGTATATTGGAAAGCGTGCGAAAAAGAATCGTGAGGAAAATACAGAAGAATAAGATCTTGTGAAGCCGCTAGACGACATATCATTAGTTACTCAAGTTGCCGTATTTCGCAATAAACGTGCATTTGATAAGCTTGTGCTGAAGTACCAAGAGGGTGTTCGTCGGTTCTTTTTGAATCAGACATTGGGAAACGAACTCTTAGCAGACGACCTGGCACAAGAGACCTTTATCAAAGTTTATACGCACATTGCGCATTTTAAAGGCTTATCTAATTTCTCTACATGGTTATACAAAATAGCGTATAATGTGTATTACGATCATGTTAGAAGTCCCAAGAATGCAGCGCACTTTGATGTAACTGAGCTGAAAACACACGCCACGACAGGGGCTGATAGCACGCTAAAATTAGACTTATATGAGGCTTTTCAAACCCTAAACGATAAAGAGCGAACGTGTATAACCTTGCAATTGGTTGAAGGATATGCCATAGATAAAATTGCAACGATTATGGAATTGCCCGCAGGAACAGTGAAATCGCACCTCTCAAGAGGCAAAGAAAAAAACTCTCAACATATTTAAAGAATAATGGATATGATCAATAAACACGACGAAGAACAAATACTTCAATTTCTTGAAAAGAATAAACAAACCATCCCAGACAATGGCTTTTTCAGACAGAGTGATCCAGCAACTTCCGCCAAATAGTTCTGTTTGGGGACGCTTGTGGCAGTGGATTTTGGGAATAGCTTCGGTGGTGTTGTTCTTTGTGTTGGGAGGAACAACAACGATGAAGCATTTATTTTTAACCTTTTTAGGTGACTTTTGGGGAGAGATGGCATCGATGAATGTGTCGCTTCCATCGCCTTTAACGCTCGTTGTTGTAATTGTAACGCTACTTTGGGTGGCTGTTTATGAGGTAGAACAAGTACTGAAAAAAATTAAATAATGAGATGTATAATAGATAGTAATGAATGAAAAAGCGGGCCGTAGATGGTTCGCTTTTTTATTGGGAAAGAATCGCTCTTTTGCATTAAAATGTTGTTCTTTTAAAAGAAGATGACACCTATTATATATAAGAGTATTTTGCAAGCTTTATAAAAGTAGTGCTTTTACATCGTAATTACATTGCTTTTAGGGTGCAATATCAATGCTTTTGCAGTGTAATATTAATGCTTTTATCTTGTAATCTCACAAAATATACCTATCTTTGCACCGAAAGATGTTATTTCAAACGACATGGTTAACGAGATGATAGACACCGAAAAACAAGGCGAGTCGTTGGTTTTAAGAACCGAGGGACTTGTTAAACGATATGGAAAAAGAACCGTTGTAAACGATGTTTCGATTAATGTTAAACAAGGAGAGATTGTTGGTTTGCTTGGACCTAATGGTGCAGGAAAGACAACTTCCTTTCTATATGACAACGGGTTTGATTGTTCCTAATGAAGGACATATTTATCTAAACGACCAAGACATCACGCAACTTCCTGTGTCGAAGCGTGCCCGTTCGGGTATTGGATACCTTCCACAAGAGGCAAGTGTGTTTAGAAAAAAATGAGCGTAGAAGATAACATCTTGTCGGTATTAGAAATGACAGGTAAACCCAGAAGCTATCAACTTGAAAAGTTAGAGAGCCTCATTGCCGAGTTTAGATTGGGCAAAGTGCGCAAGAATATGGGTGATCAACTGTCGGGAGGAGAGCGTCGTAGAACCGAAATCGCACGTTGTTTGGCGATAGATCCAAAGTTTATCATGCTCGATGAGCCCTTTGCTGGAGTAGACCCCATTGCTGTTGAGGACATTCAACACATTGTTTGGCAGTTGAAAGACAAAAAAACATTGGTATCTTAATTACCGACCACAATGTGCAAGAAACATTGACTATCACCGATAGAGCCTATCTTCTTTTTGAAGGAAAGATTCTTTTTCAAGGCTCACCTGAAGAACTTGCAGAGAACAAAAATCGTAAGAGAAAAAAATATTTAAGTAACTCTTTTGTGCTTCGAAAGAAGGATTTTCAAGAGATCGATGCACAGAAAAAAAGAGCGTATGGCTCAGCAAGTTTAAAAGCTAAAGCGTGGCGAACAGAGGGTGAATTGCGTGCTTTTTGATTGTGACAAAAAAATACATATTGCACCTCTTTCGTAACTAAACGGCATGCTTTTTGTTAATTAAAAAAACAAGAAAAAAAGGGTTTTATATTAGGCAAATTGATCAAATATAACTACCTTTGTTGCTAAAAAGTTAGAATTAATAAATAATAGAAATAAAGATAATAGATGAAAGTTTCATTTGAAAAATCAAGACAAAGTAAATGGCTTAATGACCATTATTGTCGAAGAATCTGACTACAAAGAAAAAGTAGAAAAGTCGCTAAAAGACTATCGTAAGCAAGCAAATATTCCTGGATTCCGTAAAGGAATGGCACCAATGGGCTTGATTAAAAAGCAATATGGTGAATATTTGAAGTTAGATGCAATCAACAAAGTGGTTGGAGAAGAACTATACAAATATATTAAAGACAACAAAATTAATATGTTAGGTGAACCTCTTCCATCTGCAAAACAAGAAGCACAAGATTTGGAAAAGGAACCTCCTTACACATTCTATTTCGATATTGCTGTTGCACCTGAGCTTAAAGTAGAACTTACAAGCAAAGATAAACTTCCTTACTATGATATTAAGGTAGACGATGCTACAGTGGACAAGCAAGTGGATATCTTCGCTTCTCGCACAGGACAATACGTAAAAAGCTGAAGAATATCAAAAAGAATGATATGCTTAAGGGTGATCTTAGAGAACTTGATGAAAAAGGTAATACTAAAGAAGGTGGTATCACTTTAGAAGCAGCTGTTATGATGCCTGAATTCATTAAGGTTGAAGATCAACGCAAACTATTCGACAACGCTAAGCTAGGTGACGTGATTGTTTTCAATCCTCGCAAGGCTTATCCAGATAATGACTCTGAAATTGCTGCGCTATTAAAGATCAAGCGTGAAGAAGTAGCACAACACGAAGGTGACTTTAGCTACCAAATCACTGAAATTAGTCGTTTCGAAAAAGGCTGAAGTAAACCAAGCATTGTTCGACCAAATCTATGGCGAAGGTGAAGTAAAAGAGCCTTGAAGAGTTCAGAACTAAGATCGCTGAAGGAATTAAAGAACAAACAGTTACAGACTGTGACTATAAGTTCTTGCTTGATGTTCGCAGCTACTTAGAAGGTAAAGTGGGTAAATTGACTTTCCCAGACGAAATCCTTAAGAGAGTGATGTTGTTGAACAACAAAGAAAGAGGTGAAGAATTCGTAGAAAAAGAACTATGAAGCAAGCATCCAACAACTTACATGGCATCTTATCAAAGAACAGTTAGTTGAAGCTAACAAGGTGAAGATTGAAGACAAAGACGTAAGAGAAGCAGCTAAAGAAACAGCACGCATTCAATTCGCTCAATATGGAATGATTCAAGTTCCAGAGGAATATGTCGACAATTATGTAACCGAAATGTTCAAGAAAAAAAGAAAATGTTGACGCCTTTTGTAGATCGTGCTATCGATTTGAAACTTATCGAAGCATTGAAGAAAGTCGTTACACTCGAAACTAAAGAGGTTACACTAGACGAGTTTAATAAAAATTGTAGAAGGTAAATAATTCGCTTTTTAACGAAAAAAACTTCTAATAAAAAAAGAGGTTGTCAAGTTTTTTTGTTTAACTTTGTATATAAGCAATGTAAACAAGAGAGTTGACAACCTCTTGCTTTATATATAATAATTAATGTTTTTAGGATAAAGTGCGTTTTCATCTTAAACGCTTATCCTTTAGGCACATATAAATGATAATATAGGTATGAATAACGATTTTAGAAAGTATGCAACACAGCATTTAGGCATGAATGGACTTGTGCTTGATGATGTGATGAAAGCGCAAGCACAATATCTTAATCCATATATTTTAGAGGAAAGACAATTGAATGTAACTCAAATGGACGTGTTCTCACGTTTGATGATGGATCGTATTATCTTCTTAGGAACACCAATTGATGATTATACAGCCAATACATTACAAGCTCAGTTGTTGTATCTTGATTCGGTAGATAGTGGAAAAGACATTTCAATCTATATCAATAGTCCTGGTGGAAGCGTAACTGCTGGATTGGGAATATACGACACTATGCAATTCATTACAAGTGATGTGGCAACCATTTGTACAGGTATGGCAGCGTCAATGGCGGCTGTTTTGCTCGTATCTGGTGCTGAAGGCAAACGCTCTGCATTGCCTCATGGACGTGTAATGATACACCAACCACTTGGAGGAGTGCAAGGACAAGCTTCTGATATCGAGATAGAGGCTCGTGAAATCATTAAGATGAAGAAAGAATTGTACACCATCATTTCTGAACATTCACACACTCCATTCGATAAAGTATGGCAAGATAGTGATAGAAACTATTGGATGACTGCCGAAGAAGCAAAAGAATATGGTATGATTGATACTGTATTGAAACGCAAGAAATAATAAATTAAATTGAAGAAGGCTCTTTTGTTGTAATTCATTTTATGGCAAAGAACCACCTAAAAAAAGAAAGAAATTATAATGGCTAACGATAAATGCTGTATATGTGGACGTAGCGAATACCAAGTAGGAACACTGCTAAAGGGATCTAATGGCGCAATATGTCCAGATTGTACAGTGCAGGCTTATAAGATAATTCTTAATCAAGCAAAGCACGATGGCACTGAGGATGAACTGAAAAAAGAAGTAGGGGACATTCCAGCTAACGACTTTTCGCTTGATTTAAACAAGGTTCCTAAACCACAAGAGATAAAAGATTATCTCGATCAATACATCATTGGACAAGACGATGCCAAGCGTTATTTGGCCGTTGCAGTGTACAATCACTATAAAAGATTGAATCAATCGGCTGATGATGACGGCGTAGAAATAGAGAAAAAGCAATATTATTATGGTAGGAAGTACAGGTACTGGTAAGACACTTCTTGCTCGAACCATTGCGAAACTCTTGAAAGTGCCCTTCACAATCGTTGATGCTACGGTGTTTACTGAAGCTGGTTATGTTGGAGAAGATGTGGAAAGCATTCTTAGTAGATTGCTACAAGTGGCTGATTATGACCTTGAAACGGCTCAAAGAGGAATTGTATTTATTGACGAAATTGATAAAATTGCTCGCAAAGCCGATAACCCTTCAATCACAAGAGACGTGAGTGGAGAAGGTGTTCAACAAGGATTATTGAAGCTTTTAGAAGGAACTATGGTGAATGTTCCACCAAAAGGCGGACGAAAACACCCCGATCAAGATTATATTCACGTTGATACTCGAAATATATTGTTTATCTGTGGAGGTGCATTCGATGGCATAGAGCGCAAGATTGCGCAACGACTTAACACTCATGTTGTGGGTTATAACTCAGTACAAAAACTTGAGAAACGTCGATAAAGAAGATTTAATGAAATACATTCTTCCACAAGATTTGAAATCGTTTGGATTGATTCCTGAAATCATTGGACGTCTTCCTGTATTGACACACCTTAATCCTTTGAACAGAGAAGCATTGCGTAGAATATTGGTTGAACCTAAAAAAATTCAATCGTAAAAGCAATACGAAAAGCTCTTTTGCAATGGACGGAATAAAACTCGAATTCGACACTGCTGCCCTCGATTATGTGGTAGATAAAGCTGTAGAATACAAACTTGGAGCACGTGGTTTGCGCTCAATTGTCGAAGCAATGATGATCGATGCCATGTTTGAAGTGCCCTCTTCAAAGAAGAAGAGCTTCAAAGTTACGTTAGATTATGCGCAAAAAGCATATCGACAAAGCACACTTAGATAACTAAACTTAATAAGAGAATATTTGCTAAAAAAATAATAACCTCAACTAACTAAACAATAGAATTTAGGTTTTATTGTTTAGTTAGATTCCTAAAAGACAACTATGACTAAGACACTTAATCTTACAGAAAAACTAAAGCAATACTTTGGTTTTGACACCTTTAAAGGTGACCAAGAGGCTATCATTAGAAATCTTCTTGATGGCAACGATTCGTTTGTGTTGATGCCAACAGGTGGTGGTAAGAGTCTTTGTTACCAACTTCCGTCCCTCATTATGGATGGAGTTGCAGTTGTTATATCGCCCTTAATAGCTCTAATGAAGAACCAAGTAGATGTTATTAACGGCATAAGTGAAGAAAAACGGAGTTGCTCATTATATCAACTCGTCGTTAAATAAAAGCTGCAATAGCGCAGGTAATGGAAGACATAAGGAGTGGTAAAACAAAGTTATTGTATGTTGCTCCCGAGTCATTAATTAAACCTGACAATGTAGAATTCCTCAAATCGGTTAAGATTTCCTTTTATGCTATAGACGAAGCGCATTGTATTTCGGAGTGGGGACACGACTTCCGACCCGAATATCGCAACATTCGACCAATGATAAATCGCATTGGTCAAGCTCCAGTTATTGCCCTTACGGCTACAGCAACAGACAAAGTGCGAACCGATATCAAGAAAAGCTTAGGCATATTAGATGCAAAAGAATTTAAAAGCTCGTTCAATCGTGCCAATCTTTATTATGAAGTGCGTCCTAAAACCAATGATGTTGATAAAGAGCTCATTAAGTTTATAAAGAAAAAAACGAAGGAAAGAGCGGAATTGTTTATTGTCTTTCACGTAAGAAAGTAGAAGAGCTTTCAGCCATATTGCAAGCCAATAACATCAAAGCTGCAGCCTATCACGCAGGTTTAGACAATATTCCAAGATCGCAAACACAAGACGATTTCCTTATGGAACGTATTGATGTTATTGTGGCAACCATTGCCTTTGGAATGGGAATAGATAAGCCCGATGTGCGTTTTGTGGTGCATTATGATATTCCAAAGAGTCTTGAAGGATATTATCAAGAGACTGGTCGTGCTGGAAGAGATGGTGGAGAAGGATATTGTTTGGCCTTCTATTCGTATAAAGACATACAGAAACTCGAGAAATTTATGGAGGGAAAGCCAGTTGCCGAGCAAGATATTGGTAGACAACTGCTAAAAGAAACCGCCGCTTATGCAGAGTCTTCAGTTTGTAGAAGAAAGATGTTACTGCACTATTTTGGTGAAGAATATCATAAAGAAAACTGCGGAAACTGCGACAATTGTAACCGCCCTGCAGAGAAAATCGAAGCACAAAAGGCGTTAGAGATAGTCCTTCGCACCATTATTGCATTGAAAGAGAATTTCAGACAAGAGTATGTCATCGACGTAGTCACAGGAAATGCAACCGATGATGTGGTGTCTCACCGACACGATCAGTTGGAAGTGTTTGGCGAAGGCGAAGAAGAACGCCCCAAAATATGGAACCCTGTAATTCGACAAGCGTTGATATCGGGCTACATCAAGAAGAATATTGAGAACTATGGTATATTGAAAAATCACCGAGAAAGGAAAGGAATTTCATAGAACACCCTCATTCTTTCATGATAGTAGAAGATGCCGATTTCGACAATGTTGACTACGATGGAGCATCAGAAGGCAAAGCTTCTGCCTTAGATGAAGATTTATATCGCATCTTAAAAACATTGAGAAGCAAGGTGGCAAAACGTCATAATCTGCCTCCATACGTCATCTTTCAAGATGTGTCTTTAGAGCAAATGGCAACCATGTATCCCGTTAATTGCCAAGACCTACTTAACATTCAAGGAGTGGGAGAGGGTAAAGCAAAACGCTATGGTAAAGAGTTTTGGGAGTGCATTAGCGAATATTGCAAAGAGAATGATATCGTTCGACCCGAAGAAATGCGTGTGAGAACCATCGCAAAGCGCTCGAATGCCAAACTAAAGATCATCAACAGCATCGACAAGCAAATTCCTTTAGACGATATTGCCAATGCAATGGGTTTAGATTTTGATGAGTTGCTCACCGAAATAGAGCGCATTGTATATAGCGGAACCAAAGTAAATATCGACTATTTCCTCGAAGAAGTGATGGATGATGACTGCATAGAGGCCATCTACGACTATTTTAGAGAGAGCCATACCGACTGTATCGAAACCGCATTAGATGAGTTTGATGGTAGCTTTGACGAAGATGAATTGCGCTTAGTACGCATCAAATTCTTGTCAGAAATGGCCAACTAACAACCCCATACACCACACCTTATAATATATGTAGGGCGCAGGTGAAATGTAAGAGCAATGCTTTTCAATTGAAAAAAAGCATTGCTCTTATCGTATAAAAACACTTCTTTTGCAGTGCAATTGCATTGCTTTTTATCACTCCAAAAAAATGCTCCTTCTTGTACACTCGTTTTCCTCTTTTAAAAATAAAGACTTTTGCCACTGAAAAGCAGGAGCGTGCAAAGAGGAAAAAGAGAGCAGAAAAACTTGCAATGTATTTTTTTGTATTTATTTAATGTACGAATTATTCAAAAACTCGTTGTGATGTGAATTTTTATTATTAAATTTGCACGCAATAAATTCGTAAAAAAACACTTATATGTCATCATTTGTTGCAGATAAAAATCGTGATGGACGGTCTTACTTATGACGATGTCCTATTAATTCCAGCTTACTCAGAAGTACTTTCCTAAGTCTGTTTCTTTGCAAACTCGCTTTTCAAGAAACATAGTTTTTGAACGTTCCTTTTGTAACAGCCGCTATGGATACTGTTACTGAATCGGCTATGGCAATAGCTATTGCACGTGAAGGAGGAATAGGAGTTATCCACAAAAAAACATGAGCATTGAAGAGCAAGCTCGACAAGTTGCTATTGTTAAGAGAGCAGAAAAACGGAATGATTTATCACCCTGTAACCATTCAAAGAGGAAGCAAGGTGAAAGATGCTTTGGCAATAATGAGCGAGTATCACATTGGTGGTATTCCCGTAGTTGATGCTCATAACTGCTTAGTTGGAATTGTAACCAATCGTGATTTGCGTTTTTGAACGCAATCTTGACAAATTGATTGACGATGTGATGACAAGTGAAAAATCTTGTTACTACCCATACACAAACCGACCTTGTTGCGGCTGCACAAATCCTACAAGAGAACAAAATTGAAAAAAACTTCCCGTTGTAGATGCAGAAAAATCATCTTGTTGGTTTGATTACATATAAAGACATCACCAAGGCAAAAGATAAGCCTATGGCATGTAAAGACAGCAAAGGTCGCTTGAGAGTAGCTGCTGGTGTGGGTGTAACTCACGACACATTAGAGCGCATGCAAGCCCTTGTTAATGCTGGTGCAGATGCAATTGTTATCGATACTGCACACGGACACTCAAAGGCAGTAATTGAAAAAAATTGGTAGAAGCAAAAACGTTCTTTCCCCGAAATAGATATCGTTGTAGGAAACGTTGCTACTGGTGAAGCTGCTAAAATGCTTGTAGAGCACGGAGCAGATGCTGTGAAAGTGGGAATTGGTCCTGGTTCTATTTGTACCACACGTGTTGTTGCTGGTGTTGGAGTTCCACAGCTAAGCGCTATCTACGACGTATATGCTGCATTGAAAGATACCGATGTTCCTTTGATTGCCGATGGTGGTTTGCGCTATTCAGGCGATGTTGTTAAGGCACTTGCAGCTGGTGGAAGCTGTGTAATGATTGGTTCAATGGTAGCTGGTACCGAAGAAAGTCCAGGCGAAACAATCATCTTTAACGGCCGTAAGTTTAAGAGTTACCGAGGTATGGGTAGCTTAGAAGCAATGGAACAAAAGAACGGTTCGAAGGATAGATACTTCCAAGGAGATACTCAAGACGTTAAGAAACTCGTTCCAGAAGGTATCGCTGGTCGTGTACCTTATAAGGGAACAGTTCAAGAAGTGATATATCAATTGGTTGGAGGACTACGTTCTGGTATGGGATATTGTGGTGCTGAAACAATCAATAACTTGCACAATGCTAAGTTTACACGTATCACTAACGCTGGAGTTTTAGAGAGTCACCCACACGATATCTCAATTACAAGTGAGGCTCCAAACTATTCTCGCCCAGAATAAGAATAACTATTGAAGGGCATTATATGATGATATAGTGCTCTTCAATATCACAATAAAAAAAGCAATTAAAACAGCAAGTATAACTCAAAAAGAGTATAAGCAGAAAAATAGAATATTGAAAAGAAACAAGTTATTACTAATATCTTTATTGTGTAGTGCTGCCCTAAGTGCGCAAGAACACAATGTTGTTATGACGATAGATGGTGAGCCAATTGCTCGTTCTATCTTCATAGATGCCTATAAACAAAATTATCCAAATGGCGTTTCTAGTAAGAAAGAGCTATATCATTTTGCTGAGCGTTATGCCGAATATTATTTAAAACAGAAGGTGGCAGCGCAACAACAGCAGGGCATTACCATAGATAATAGAAATAAAAAGACTATTTCTTCTGCTCCAATAGTAAAAAAAAATAATGTTGCGGTTTCGGCTGATATCGAACAGCAAGCACGTAACATCTACAATAAAATAGCTTCTGAAGTGAGTTCAAAAGGCGGACTCGTGAAATTGCAAGATATCCATATTTATCTTAGTCAAAGAGCCAGTAAGGTAGACGAGAAGAATGCAAAAGACCAAATAGAAGCTATATATAATAAGGTGAAAGCAGGCGAAGACTTTGGTAAATTGGCTCAGCTCTACACCCAAAACACCCTATATCGTGCCACAAAAGGCGAATTGCCATGGTTGGCTAAAGGGCAAACTTTAAGCGAATTTGAGAACGTTGCCTTTGCGTTATCACCAGGAGAAGTGAGCAAACCCTTTATGTCTGTAGACGGATATCATCTTCTCTATCTTCAAAAGAAAGTAGATTTCTTACCTTATAACGAGGTAAGAGCCAATATTATCGACTTCATTTTGAAGGATAAAGTGCGTCAAGGTGTCGACATGCAACATGTCTTTGCGAGTGGAGAGATGGGCAATAACCCTTCTTTAACTGCAATATCTACCACAGATGATGTGCTCAATACATCGCCAACAAGTAGCAATTATGGTGCATGGGGGGCTTCATCTTCGTCAAACGAACAGCTTCTTGCTTACCTCAATAGCAATGTTTGGAATGGAGCAGAGGCACATTCGGGAGCTTTAGAGCGTTATTTTGAAGCGAATAAAAAGAAATATCGCTTTGATGAACCACGCTTTAAAGGTTATGTGTTGTATGCTAAGAGTGCTGAATTGCTAAAGGAATTAGAGAAAAAAGCAAAGTATGCACCACTTCTAAACTTGAATAAAGCAGCGATAGAGAATGCCGTTGGCGGTTCAAAAGAATCGTTTAAAATAGACGAAGGCATCTTCTCTTTAGGCGAAAATACTGTTGTTGATAAACAATTTTATAAACAAAACAACACCAATAGCGGTGCTTCTGAGTTTCCTTTTACTAAGATTGTAGGAAAGAAACTGAAGCAACCCGACTTGAAAAGCGAAGTGGCTTGGCAGGTTTTGGCAGACTATAAAGAATATTTAGAACAACAATGGCTTGCAAAACTAAAGAAAAGCCACTCAATAGTAATCAATAAAAAAAGAATTATCAACCATCAACTAAGCAACAAAAGTCTTGGTTTTACATCGTATAGCACAAATGAATAGAAGACAAAAAAATATCTATAGGACTTGCTTTCTTAATGACTTATGCAGGCATGAGTTTGCAAGCTGGCCATTTAGGTGCCAACTCTCATAGCAATGATTCGTTGCCCAAAGCTACTAAAGCTGTGACGATTAACCCACAAAGTGTAGTAGATGAGGTTATTTGGGTGGTGGGAGACGAACCCATTTTGAAGTCGGACGTAGAAGCAATGCGCCTTCAATCTGAATTAGAAGGAGTGAAATGGAATGGCGATCCTGATTGTATTATTCCCGAACAATTGGCAGTTCAAAAAGCTATTTTTGCACCAAGCAGCTATCGACTCAATAGATATTAGCGAGTCGGAGATCGCTTCTGAGATTGAACAACAAATCAATTATTGGATTCAACAAATTGGTTCTAAAGAGAAATTAGAAGAATATCGCCGTCAAAGTATCACACAAATACGTCAGCAAATGCATGATGATTTCAAGAATCGACTATTGATTCAAGAAATGAAAAAGAAGCTTGTGAAAGATATTGCGGTAACTCCTGGTGACGTTCGTCGTTACTTTGAGTCGCTTCCAGCAGACAGTGTGCCAACAGTTCCTACAACAGTAGAAGTTGAAATCATTACAATGCTACCACGAGTGAGCCAAGAAGAGATCGCAAAAGTGAAGAACGATTTGCGTGATTACACAGACAGAGTAACCAAAGGCGAAACCTCTTTTGCTACATTAGCACGTCTTTATTCTGAAGATCCAGGCTCTGCTCGCCAAGGAGGAGAGATGGATTACACCGGAAGAGGTATGTTTGACCCTGCTTTTGCCGCTGTTGCTTTCAACTTAACAGACCCTAAGAAGATTTCAAAGATTGTAGAAACCGAGTTCGGTTATCACATCATTCAGTTAATAGATAAGCGTGGTGACAAAGTGAAAGTGCGCCATATCTTGCGTAAGCCTGTTGTTTCTGCAGAAGTAGTAGAGGCTACAAGAGTGAAGATGGACTCGCTTTTAACAGATATTCGTGATGGAAAATTCACCTTTGAAGATGCTGCTTTCCACGTATCAGACGATAAAGACACACGCAACAACAAAGGTTTGATGGTGAACAACGTAAACAATGAACGCACATCTCGTTTCCAAATGCGTGATCTTCCTACCGAAGTGGCTCGCCAAGTAGAAACTTTAAAGCCAGGAGAGATATCTAATGTGTTTGAAATGGTGAACGATAGAGGTAAGAAAGTGTGCGCTATTGTGAAACTAAAGAATAGAGTAGATGCTCATAAAGCAGTGATAACAGAAGATTATCAGGTTCTTAAGAACGTGGTATTAGCCAAAGAACGAGAGAAATTTCTTACACAACTGGGTGGTCAATAAAATAAAGAACACCTATATAAGAATGGAGAATCAGTATAAGAATTGTAACTTTGAGTATCAAGGTTGGATTAAATGAGATATATAAAAGATAAGGAATTAAAGTCAATAAGGCATAGAATCAGTACGCTATTGGTTCTATGCCTCTTTGGATTATGTGCGCTCTTTGCCTATAACACACCGCAAAAGAAACGTGTAATACGTGAAGATCAAAAGGTTTATTTGGAGCATGCAGACGAGCTAAAGCGTGACATCTATGGTCCAAACCCCGATGCACAGATATTAAAAGGCAATGTTCGTTTGAAGCACAACGGGGCTACTCTCACATGTGACAGTGCCTATCTCTATCAAGAGTCGAACTCTGTTAGAGCCTTTGGACGTGTTCTTTTCCGACAAGGCGATACCCTTTCGCTTAAAGGCGAGCGTGGCTTTTACGATGGAGTGACACAAATTCTTGAAGTAAGAAAGAATGTAGTGTTGAAGCATCGCAATCAAACTCTTTATACAGACAGTTTGAATTACGACCGAATGTATAAGAATGCCTACTTCTTTGACGGTGGAAAACTGGTAGATGGAAAAGACCAATTGATTGCAGATTGGGGCGAATACAACACCCAATCACGCCAAGCTGTGTTCTATTTTGGGGTGAAGCTCAATAGTGGAAAGAGCAATATCGAAACCGATACCTTATATTATGATGCGCCAAAGTCGCAGGCTCACTTCAAAGGTCCAACCACTATTGTAAGTAATGGTGATGTGGTGAAAACCCAAGATGGCTACTTCGATACCAAGAAAGATAAGGTAGAGCTGTTCTCAAGGTCTACCATTACAAGTAAAGAGAAGGTCATTACAGGTGATACTCTATATAGAGACAAGAAGACAGGCATTGGTCAAGGCTATGGAAATGTGATATATGTCGACAAAAAGAACAAGAATGAATTGCATGCCGACGTGTTTGTTTATAACGAAAAGACAGGCAAAGGTTTTGCAACAAAGAAGGCATTGCTAAAAGATTATTCGCAAGGTGACACCTTATTTATGCATGCCGACTCGCTAAAAATAGAGACCATGCACATCAATACCGATTCGGCTTATCGAAAAGTGCACGCCTTTAGACACGTGGTTGCTTATCGAAAAGATGTGCAAGCAATATGCGATTCGCTGGTTGCAAATGGAAAAGACTCTTGTTTAACGATGTATTACGATCCCGTTTTGTGGAGTGATAACCGACAAGTGCTGGGCGAAAAGATCTATGTTTATATGAACGATAGCACTATTCGTATGGCTAAAGTAGAAGGACAAGCGCTTTCTGTTGAGCAACTCGACGATAAAAAGAACTTCAATCAGGTTTCTTCTAAACTGATGAATGCCTACTTTGACGAAGGAGCTTTACGTCGCTTGGTGTGCATCGACAATGTAAGAATTATCTTTTATCCTATCAATGATAAGGATAGTTCGATGATTGGACTCAACTATATCGAGACCGATACCATGCGAATGTATATCAATAAAGAGAAAAAACTGGAGCGAATTTGGATGCCAAAGGCACAAGGTACACTCTTCCCAATAAGTCAAATACCTACCGATAAATTACATCTGCCTTCTTTTGCGTGGTTAGATCATTTACGACCAAAATCGAAAGAGGACGTATTTAAATGGAAAGGAAAGACCGATAGTGAAAAAGCTTAGAGTGATAGAGCGCCAAAAAAAGCACCCGTACAAAGATTCGAATCGGAGAATAAACCCAAAGAAACCACCCAACAAAATACAAATAAAACCAGCAGAAGAAAAACACGTCTCAATAAGTATGAATTGGTTTTAAACAGGCGAAAGCCAAGGGGCTTTCGAGCATCGCTATCTGTATTATAATGAGCGCAAAGAATATATCGATAAGCTCAAAGAAAAATATCAAGTGGAAAGCTCGATGAATAAAGGTGAAAAACAAAGAGGCGAGCAAGAGGATTGTAAAACCTATCCTTTTACGCTCTAATTCCAATGCTTTTACACCCTTAACTCAATCCTTTTTACTTGTAATTCCAACGCTTTTACTTTTGGGTTTATTGGCTGTTGTTTATTATTGGTTGATTTAAAAAGAAATAGTTGTTATGCAAGATGTAATTCAGTTACTACCAGATACAGTGGCAAATCAAATTGCTGCGGGCGAAGTTATACAACGTCCTGCAAGCGTTATCAAAGAGTTGGTTGAGAATTCAATCGATGCAGAGGCCACAACTATTAATGTATTAGTTGTAGATGCTGGTAGAACTTCGATTCAAGTGATTGATGATGGTAAGGGAATGAGCGACACAGATGCTCGTCTTTCCTTTGAACGTCATGCCACATCTAAGATTCGTTCTGCTGACGATTTATTCAAATTACATACCATGGGCTTTAGAGGTGAGGCGCTTGCATCGATTGCTGCGGTGGCACAAGTGCAACTAAAAAAACTCGCCAAAAAGCACGAAGATTTGGGAACAGTGATACATGTTGCTGGCTCAAAATACATCTCGCAAGAACCTTGTACCTGTGCAGTTGGAACCAATTTTCTTATAGAAAACCTCTTTTTATAACGTTCCTGCACGTCGCAAGTTCTTAAAAATCAAATACCACAGAGCTAAACAATATCATTACAGCTTTTCAGCGTATTGCTCTTGTTTATCCTCATATCACCTTTACTCTACATAGTAATGGTAACGAACTGATTAATCTTCGAGCTGGAACTTTGCGTCAACGCATTGTAGATATCTTTGGAAAAAGAATCAATCAAGATTTGCTTTCTCTTGAAACGGAAACCACATTCTGTAAGATATACGGCTTTGTGGGAAAACCAGAGTCGGCAAAGAAGAAGGGAGCACAGCAATATTTCTTCGTGAATGGCAGATATATGAAGCATGCTTATTTCCATAAAGCGGTTGCAAGTGCATTCGAACGTCTTGTGCCAACGGGTGAGCAAGTACCTTATTTTATATACTTTGATGTTCCAACGGAAGAGATCGATGTGAATATTCACCCAACAAAAACGGAGATTAAAGTTTGAAAATGAGAAAGCTATATGGCAGATTTTGCTCGCTGTTGTGAGAGAGGCTGTGGGATTATATAATGATGTTCCGTCGATAGATTTCGATAATGAAGGACGTCCCGACATTCCTGTTTTCGACCCAAATGCTTCGACTTCGGCTCCAAAAGTGGATTATAACCCTAATTATAATCCTTTTTAAAGAGGTAGAACAAAGTAGTTCTCGTCGTGAGGTTACGAACTGGGAGTCGCTTTTATGAGGGCTTGGGTAATGAGAAAGAGGAGCCTCAAAGCTTGTTTACTCCTGATGAACCGATATCAGAAAGTGAAAGTCTTATTGCTGAAAAGTCGCCTTCTCATTATCAATATAAGGGTAAATATATCATGACGTCGGTGAAGTCTGGGCTCATGATTATCGATCAGCACAGAGCACATCTACGTATATTATATGAGAATTTCATGGAGCAGCTGAATCAACGCATCAACTCTTCGCAGAAAGTATTATTCCCAGAAATGGTGCAAATACCTGTAGCAAGTGTTGAGTTGTTTAACAAAAATCATTCCAGAAATAGAAAGGATAGGTTTTGAAATCAGTAATCTTGGCGGAGGAAGTTACGCTCTTCAGTCGGTTCCTGCAGACTTACAAGGCTTGGATATGGTGGCTCTTATTCACGATATGATCAACAATGCAAGCGAACAAGGAGTGAACTCGCCTCTTGATGACATTCATCATGCGTTGGCATTGACTATGGCTCGCAGTGCAGCCATTCCCTATGGACAAGTATTAAGTAATGTGGAAATGGACGACTTTGATAACTAGTTTATTTGCAACAACAAACATTAATTATACTCCAACGGGCAAAACTATATTAAGTATTTTAAACCAAACAGACATAAGTAAACTATTCAATTAAGTGAATAAAAAAATGCTGTTTCGATTGGATTTTTATCAATTTTTTTCTATCTTTTAGTGTGAAAAAAATAACTAAAAAAAGAGAATATACTTAAATATTATTATTATCTTTGCAACGTAAAATGAAAAAGGATAATACACTAAAGAAAAATAATATATAATAATTTGATTGTTTAATTAATAAGTTTATGAAAAAAACTATTTATTATGCTGGCTCTTGCCGGTATGTCTTTGAGTTCAATGGCTCAAGACACAGATCCAGTTAAAGAAGCACAGCGTTGCAACTAATTCATTCTGGAGCAATTGGTTCGTTCAAGTTGGTGGAAACTGGAATGTTTGGTATTCAAGTCAAGAACATGGTTTGGATTTGAAGACAAATCCTTTCTCTAAAGATCGTGGTAATTTTGGTGCAGCTGTAGCTGTAGGTAAGTGGTTTACACCTGGACTTGGTCTTCGTGTAAAGGCTCAAGGTATCTGGGGTAAGACTGTTGGAGGTAACTATGTACCTGGTGCACAAGTTCCATATGATAAGAATACTTACTTCAACAGATATTGGATCTTGAACGGTCATGCATTGTTCAACGTAAGTAACATGTTGTTCGGTTACAATCCTAACCGTGTTTGGAACGTAATTCCATTCGTAGGTGCTGGTTTCGGTCGTACAATGACTCACAATCTTTACGCTATGGATCTAAGCGGTGGTTTGTTAAATGAATTCCGTTTGTCTAAGAGAGTAGCTCTAAATGTTGAAGTTGGATTGAATCGTTTGGAAACAGATATCGACGGAACTGAAGTAACTAACGGTCACCGTGGTTGGGATTCACACGATAACAACTTCTATGGTGAAATCGGTTTGACATTCAACTTGGGTAAATCAACATGGGAAAGAACTCCAGATGTTGATGCTATCAAAGCGCTTTCTCAATCTCAAATCGATGCTCTTAACGCACAACTTAACGATGCAAACGCTGAAAAATGCACGTTTGAAAGGACTTGTTGGCTAACCAAAAGCCAGCTGAAAAACACAACAGTTAAAGAGTTCATCACAACTCCTATCTCTGTGTTCTTCAACCTAGACAAGACAAACATTGCATCTCAAAAAGGATCTTGTTAACGTAGCAGCTCTTGCTAAGTATGCTAAAAGCAAACAACTCAAATATTCTTGTAACAGGTTATGCTGACAGCGCAACAGGTAAAAGCTCCTCACAACCAATGGTTGTCTGAAGAACGTGCTAAGACAGTTGCTAACGAGCTTGTTAAACTTGGTATCAACCGTGATAACATCTCAACTGTTGGTAAGGGTGGTGTAGATGAACTTTCACCAGTTTCATTCAACCGTCGTGCTACTGTTCAAATTACAGAATAATATTTGATAGTAATTTTTTTTATTATCTCTGAAATTGGGGATGCTTCTTTCGTAGAAGCATCCTTTTTTTATGCTCTTTTGTTTACGAGTATGCCACTAAAGTAAAAATGCTTTCCTTTATACTTTGTGACTTTAAGAGGATAGGAGAAAGCCTCCTTTTGGGGTCGTTTTGGTAAGAAGAACGCATTGCAACAACTTTTTCCTTGCCTGTTCCTTATAGGTAACGCCATCGCTTTTATCTTCAAATTGTGAAACAATTACGCATAATGACATTGCCTTTATCCCCAAATAGAGTATAATTCCCCGCATAATACCATTGCTTTTTATAATTCAAACATCAATGCTTTTGTCGCCTAATTGTAATGCTATTGCACACGGAACGCAATGCTTTTTACATTGCACCTACACAATAATATATTTGTATCGGGGAGATATTGGAAGAAGAGAAGACTGATTTTGTTAAAGAGTAGGATGCTTTTTCAATATAAAAAGATAGATAGAAGTAGCTTTAAAGACTCCAAGAAAAAACCCTTTAAAGCGATGCTGAAATGAGATATAGTTAGCAAAGATAAAGAGAATGAAGAGTAAGAATATTGTGGAACAAGGGCAAAGAAAAACACCTCGTTCAACATCAAATACAGAGTTGAACGAGGTGTCGTTATGTTTCTAAGAGTAGTTGAAAAACTCTTTATAAAGATCTAAATCCGATGATTTTTCTAACCTCTTTAAGAGTTGCCGAAGCGCTTTCTCTGGCTGCATCAGCACCTTGTTTAGCGATTTTATCTAAGAGTTCTTTGTTAGAACTGAACTCAGTTATACGCTCTCTGATAGGTGCAACGGTTGCACAAATGTCTTGTGCGATTTGCTTTTTTTCAATTCTCCGTAGCGAATAGTAGCATTGTTCCATTGCTCATTAAAATAGTCGTAAGTATCTTGTGTTGAGCAAATTTGCAAGAAAGTAAATAGATTTTCAATCACTTGAGGCTTCTCGCTGTTCAGCTCAGTGGGGCCACTATCAGTCACAGCCTTCATCACTTTCTTAGTGATAGTCTTGTCATCATCGTGAAGATAGATACAGTTTCCTTCACTTTTACCCATCTTTCCGCTTCCATCTAAACCAGGAACCTTCACCGCTTTAGCGTTGAAATAGAAGTTTTGAGGCTCTGGGAAGAAATCAACACCATAGATATTGTTAAAACGTCGAGCACATTTTTCTCGCCATTTCCATATTTTTGTTCTTGGTCTTTTTCCTACAGGAACCTTTACCGCTCTATGCTGAAGAATGTCCGCAGCCATAAGAGTTGGGTAGGTAAACAAACCCGCATTCACGTTGTCTGGTTGCTTTCTTGCCTTTTCCTTGAATGTTGTTACGCGACCTAACTCGCCAATATAAGTGTTCATATTTAAGTAAAGATACAACTCAAGTGTTTCTTTTACATCGCTTTGAACATATATTGGAGCCTTGTTAGGATCGATTCCGCAAGCTAAATATTCTGCAAGAATGACACGTGCACTATTTTGAATGTCCTCGGGTTTTGGTGAAGTAGTGAGCGAATGCCAATCTGCAATGAAGAACATAGAGTCATAATCATTCTGCATTTCAATAAAAACTCTTCACCGCTCCGAAATAGTTTCCGAGGTGAAGGAAGCCTGTTGGGCGTATTCCACTAACTACTTTTTTTCCATATTTATTGTCTATTTTAAATTATAATAGTGCAAAGATACTACTAAAATTTGAATAATTATATAATAATGTGTGGTAAGTTTCAATGTAAAATGCAACTCTTTTTACATTAAATAGCATTGCTATTGGGGTGTAAAGTGATGCTTTTAGGGATTTAAAAGCAGTGTTATTAGATAGGAGTTGGCGAGGGTTAGAGTAGGAATATTTGAAAAAAATAAGAATAAAAAAAGTAATTGAAAAATTTGGAGGATTAAAAATAAATGTATTACCTTTGCAATCGCTTTTAAGAACTAAAAATACGGGCGTTTAGCTCAGCTGGTTTAGAGCATCTGCCTTACAAGCAGAGGGTCGGCGGTTCGAATCCGTCAACGCCCACCGTTTCAAAAAGACTTTATTTCAATCGAAATAGAGTCTTTTTTTGTTTTATAATAGTTCCTCTTATTCGTTTTTGAAAAGAGACATAAAAAAATATTTTCCTTTCTTTCTGATTTTCAGATGGTTAAGTCGTGAAAGTCGAATGTGAAAATAGCTTCTGTTTGAAAAAAATAAAGAGCTCTTGATAAAAAAATAAAAAAAGTGCAGCTTTAAAATAAAAAAAGCTATACTATAGAATCGAGTTGTTTCTTCAAATTTTTCAGTTCATCACGCAAATTAATCATCATTTCTAAAAATATCTGCGCTCTTGTCAACATTCTTTCTGTTTTTCGTTTAGCATCTTTCTTGCTGCAGCAAGCTTAAATCCTCGAACCTTAACAAGGTTATAAATTACTTTAATTTGTTCGATATCTTTCTCTGTATATTGTCTAACGTTCTTGCTGTTTGTCTTGGGTTTGAGATGAGGAAACTCGCTTTCCCAATAACGAAGAGTGCTTTCGTTAATGTCAAACATCTTTGCTACTTCGCCAATAGAGTAGTAAAGCTTTTAGGTTTTTATTCATATTCAGAGCCATAATACGATGCTTTTTGTTAAACAAAAACTAATTTATTTGCAAAAATAGTCAAACTTCGGTATCTTTGCAAAACTTTTAATAGAAATTTAAAATAATACATATAAATGATGACAGCTAACGAAATACGTGAGTCTTACAAGCAGTTCTTTTTGCTTCAAAAGGTCACACTATTGTGCCTTCTGCACCAATGGTGATTAAAGACGACCCCACATTGATGTTTACTAACGCTGGAATGAATCAATGGAAAGATATCATTCTTGGTACAAAAGACCCAGAACCACGTCGTAGAGCCGATTCTCAAAAGTGCTTAAGAGTAAGCGGAAAGCATAATGACCTTGAGGAAGTAGGACACGATACCTACCACCACACAATGTTTGAGATGCTTGGTAACTGGAGTTTTGGCGATTATTTCAAAGAAGAAGCCATTGACTATGCGTGGGAGTATTTAGTTGATGTTCTTCATTTAGACCCCAAAGACCTTTACGTTACAGTATTCGAAGGCTCTCAAGAGGATAACATTGCTCGTGATGATGATGCCGCTTCATTCTGGAGAAAGCATCTTCCTGAAGACCATATCATCAACGGAAACAAGCATGATAACTTCTGGGAAATGGGCGATACAGGTCCTTGTGGACCCTGTTCAGAGATACATCTCGACTCAAGAACGCCAGAAGAGAAGTTAAAAGTAAAGGGTTCAGAGCTCGTTAACAAAGATGATCCACAAGTAATCGAGATTTGGAACATCGTATTTATGCAGTTTAACCGTAAGTCGGATGGTTCATTTAGAGCCATTAAGCATGAATGTTATCGATACAGGTATGGGCTTTGAGCGTCTAGTTCGTGCACTTCAGGGCAAGAACAGTAACTATGATACAGACATTTTCCAACCTATCATAAAAGAGATTTGCAAGCTTTCGCATAAGAACTACGGCGAAGATAACGCAGTAGATGTGGCTATGCGTGTTATTGCAGACCACCTTAGAGCAGTTGCTTTCTCTATTGCTGACGGCCAATTGCCAAGCAATGCAAAGGCAGGATATGTGATTAGACGTATTCTTCGTCGTGCTATTCGCTACGCATACACCTTCTTACACCAAAGAGAAGCGTTTATATACCGACTCATTCCTACTCTTATTGCAGAAATGGGACAGGCTTATCCTGAGCTAACTGCACAGCGTGAGTTGATTGGAAGAGTGATTAAAGAAGAAGAAGATTCATTCCTTCGCACTCTAGAAAAGGGTATTTCAATGCTTAACGATGCTATTGAAGTGTTGCAAAAAGAAGGTAAGAGCGAGTTAGATGGCGTGCAAGCGTTCCGTCTTTTCGACACTTATGGCTTCCCACTCGACCTAACTGAGTTGATTTGTCGTGAACATCAAATTACAGTTAATGCTGAACAGTTTGATGAAGAGATGCGCAAACAAAAAGAAAGAGCACGTAATGCGGCTGTAGTTGAGAGCACAGACTGGGTTGAACTCGCTGCAGGTGAGCAACAATTCGTGGGATATGACTATACAGAATACGAGTGTCAGATCCTTCGTTATCGTCAAGTTACACAAAAGAAGAACACCTATTTCGAGCTAGTTCTTAACAATACACCTTTCTATGGTGAAATGGGTGGACAAGTAGGAGATAAAGGTGTGCTTGTAAATGAGAACGAAACCGTTGAAGTTATCGATACAAAAAGAGAAAAACGGACAAAGTATTCACATCGTAAAAAGCATTGCCTAAAGACGTTAAAGCAAGCTTTATGGCTTGTGAGATACCGACAATCGCAATGCAAGTGCTGCTAATCACACCGCTACTCACTTAGTAGATTATGCGTTAAAGCAAGTACTTGGCGATCATGTTGAGCAAAAAGGATCTTATGTTTCGGCAGAATCTCTACGCTTCGACTTCTCTCATTTCCAAAAAGTAACAGACGAACAACTTCGTGAAGTAGAACGACTTGTGAACCAAATGATAAGAGAAGACTATCCAATGGACGAACATCGTGATACACCTATCGAAGAAGCGAGAGAGATGGGTGCTGTTTCTATCTTCGGAGAGAAAGTATGGTGACAAGGTAAGAGTGGTGCGTTTTGGTCCTAGTTGCGAGTTCTGTGGTGGTATTCACGCAACATCTACAGGCCGACTTGGTATGTTTAAGATTGCAACAGAAACAAGTGTGGCAGCTGGTGTACGTCGTATTGAAGCTATTACAGGCGAGAACTGCGAAGAACTTGTTTACTCTTTAGAAGACACTATCAAAGCTGTTAAGAGCCTATTCAATAACACTAAGGACCCTAAAAGGTGCCGTTGAGAAGTTTATTGAAGAGAACGAGGCAATGAAGAAGGAAGTAGAAAAGTTCAAAGCACAAAATGTTGAACGTCTAAAAGAATTCTTATTGAAGGGCGCTAAGCAACAAAATGGTATTACAGTCGTTACAGGTGTGTTGCCAATCGATGCTTCAGACGCTAAAGACCTTGTGTTTAAGGTTCGTGAAGCCAATCCTTCTCACTTGCTATGTGTTATCGGAACCACAGCAGGAAACAAACCATTGTTGAGCGTTATGCTAAGCGATGACTTAGTGAAAGAGCACAACTTAAATGCTGGTGCAATGGTTCGAGAAGCTGCTAAGCTTATAAAAGGAGGCGGAGGAGGTCAACCTCACTATGCTTCTGCAGGTGGTAAAGACCTTGAAGGCTTAAATGCTGCAATCGAAAAAAAGTGATTGAATTGGCACAATTATAAGTATTTTTCTAATACGAAATAATATAATAATAGACGAGCATTGATGAACAATCGGTGCTCGTCTATTTTGTTTTTACCCGTTTGGTGATGTCTTACTCGAAGAGAGTTGGAAAGCTTTAGCCGTCAGAGATTTATCTCAAGAAAAAGGAAAAAAAGACGTGCTATTGCAATGCAAAAGCAGCGTAATTAAAATGCAGTTACATTGCTTTTAGGTTGTAAAAGCATGGCAATTGTTTTCCCCTTTCAGTCCCTTTGTTTTTCCTCATTATGCTTGTTGTCTTCCTCTTGCTTTGAGATAGAAAAAGATGCTCATTTATCTTATTTTTTTATTGACCTCTTTTCTTTCCGTTTTCAATAGAGTTAGAAGACTCTTGCTGAGGGAAAAGAGAACTATTTTTTTATTGCTCAGTAGAAATAAAGACGCATCAAAAAAAGGAAGAGTGTACCCTTCCTTCCATTTCATTTCACTATATATTGATTTATTTCTCGCTCTTTTCTTTCCTCACCAGCACCACAGGTTGCAAAGACTTAATCACCTCTTCAAACTCATTTCGGGGCGTTTTAACTCCTCGCAGACTTCTAACTGTCGAGAAATGACTGAACCTTTCATCGCTACTTTTATACCAACTAAATTTCAAGTTGTGCGTTGTTCGCTTTAATTCGTTTTGAATTTTTAAATGCATAACGAGGGTTTATCACCGACAGAAAGCAGGTTCCATCGCTTTGTTCGATAGCTAAAATTAAGCGTTCTTTTATCTTTTTCGCTTTCGAAGAACTTGTCGTTTCGTTCGTTTTATAGTCTTTTGTATTGACAGAAACAGTTAGTTCCCACCCAAATTCGTTGTTAAATTGATTCATCAATCGCCTAAAAACAGGGCCGTGAGCCGACTTATCCTTGATATTTTTAAAGGCTATATAGAAGTGAATCATCTCGTGAAGCAAGATATTTTGCGCTTGTCGCTCGGTGAATTGATAGTGAGTTGACATACCAATTTTATAATCATACGACCGAAATCCTCTGAAGGTGAAACGCTTCTTGTGCACAAACCAACCCAATTTTGTCTTTGTTTTCGACACTAAAAACAACGGAGTGGGTAGCACCTTATCGAAATAAAGCGCATTGAAAAGCTCGAATTGCTGAGCTATCCACTCTATGTTTACAGTCATTGTCTGCACGTTTGCCTGCTTATCGATTAGAAAGTTCTGCTACAAGGTATTCAGATTGCGTTCCAATTCTAAATTTTCCGCCCCAAATACCAATACCACTGGTCACGAAATATTGCGTCTTTCCCTTAGTTAAAGGTCCGTATGCCTTTTCATAAATAAGGTCTTCGATCCACGAAATAGGCCAAACTTGTCCATAATGAGTGTGTCCGCTCAACTGAAAATCGATGCCTTCACGCTCCGATTGTTCAAGATGATAAGGCTGATGATCGAGCACAATGGTGTAAAGATCTTTGTCGATGCCCTTCGTAAGTTCGTGAAGAGTTTTGCGATGTCCATTTGTTCGGTCGTCTCGTCCAATGATATTGATTCCGTTTATCGTTGCAACCGAGTCACGCAAGAGCGTAATTCCAGCGTCTTTATAAAACTTTTCGCTGTTTTGTTCGCCTCCAATATATTCGTGATTTCCAAGACAAGCATAGATAGGCGCCTTGATATTTCTAAACTCTTGTGCCATATTCTCTTCCCAAAGTGGGCGCAAGTTGCCATCAATAATATCACCACTAATCAGCACAAGGTCTGGCTTTTCGTTGTTAATCAATTGCACCCAGCGTTTAAACTCCTCTTTTCTGTTGTGGTATCCCAAGTGAACATCGCTAATCATCACTATCTTTTGCGCCTTAGGAAGCTGCTTTTGTGTGGTTAAAGTGATAGGCATTCTCACCTTTTTTTCTTGTAGTTGATGTTGCCATAAATAAACAATGCAGTGACGAAAATAAAGATACTTGCCGAGCCAATGATGCTCTTTCGCAAAAAAGTTTCGGGCAGAATGTGAGCTAATTTGGCTATATCTAATACGCCAAAGATGAGTGCAAGATAGAGAAGAATCATGGGCCAAGATGTTCCAAACTCGTAAACAAACGACGCAAAGTTAAGCGGTAGCTTGTCGATTAAGCCCGAACCATAAATAATAAACGATGCTATTGCCATGAAAGGAATAACAAAAAGCAATCCTTTTATGGTGTTGGAAAACGGCAATATCTGCCATATTCTGGTGAGAGTGTAGCCCAACCCTGTGATGAGGACAAGCAACATAACGATTAGTCCTATTTTCATTTCTATGTTATTTAAATTATCCTGAATGCTTATTTATTCTGTTTTTTATTTCTTTAAAATACTAATTGCAATCCTTTTACATTAAACAAAAAGACGTGCCAACATGTATATTAAATGTGATATGTTACGGTTTTTTTAGAGCGAAAAAGAGAACGAAAAAAAGGCAGTATATATCTTCAAAAAGTTGTTGAAAGATACATACTGCCATTGTATTTTAGCATCAAAAGCGATGCAAATAATAGTCTGTTGGGTTGCGAAAGAGCTGCTTATACCAATGCAGCAATAAGCTCTTCTCTATCACCTTCGAGCATATCGATAACAGGAATTTCAACCATTGTGTAGCAACCAGGTTGCAAACGCATTGAAGCACGAGCCACATTCACAAGAACTTGTGCTGTTAGTGCAGGGTTGTTAATGCTCATATTGAATTCGAAGTGTTGGTTTTGAGTTTCACCACTCACACCTTTGCGAACCAAATGCACGCCATGTCCCATGTCTTTCACTTCATCTACCGATTTAACAGCAATGACATGAGTTTCATCATGTGCAAAATAAGGATCAGCTTTAATTGCTTTTGTCACTTCTTCAAGACTTGCATTCTCTTCAAGTTCAACATAAACCATTCTTCTATGAATGCTTTCGCCCAATGGAATGGTCATAGATAGGGCGTCTTTAACCCCTTCTTTGCCCTTAGCACATACGCTATGGCCCATTGACATGCCTGGTCCAAAGTTGGTATAGCTTAGTCCTTTGGGTGCAAGACTTTGCATAAGGGTGCGTACAATCGAGTCAGAACCTGGGTCCCAACCTGCAGATATCACGCAAACAGCTTGCTTCTCTTTGCAAAGTGGCATCATCTCGGCACGGTATCCCACAATTCCTGTGTGAATATCATAGCTATCTACGGTGTTAATACCTAAGCTAATGATGTCTTTTGCATATTCTGGACAACTGCGAGTAGGCACTGCAAGAATGGCAACATCAACGTCTTTAAGGTCTCTAATGTTCTTAACTACCTCATAGTTAGCCAATTCTTCAGGTTTGTTCTCTGCGCCATTACGACGCACAACGCCTGCAATTTCAAAGTCGTTAGCGGCTCTTAATGCCTCTAAAGTGTAACGACCAATGTTGCCGTAGCCCACAATTGCAGCTCTAATTTTCTTCATTTCACTCATATCCATTTAGTTTTTTACGTTTTATGAGCACAAAATTACAAGAAAAGTATAAAAAAAGTGATGTTTTTTTGATAGTTTAATTTTTTTATAAAAAGAAAGGCTGTTAAAAAGCGTGATGAAAAGGGAATCTTCGATTTTAAAAAGCATGGTTTTTGTGGGCAAATCTTCAAAAAAATAGTATCTTTGCAAGTATGATTGATAGACTTACTGTTGAGAAAATAAAAGACGCTGCCAATATAGTTGATGTCGTTTCAGAGTTTGTTTCGCTTCGAAGAAGTGGCGCAAATTATAAAGGTTTGTGTCCTTTTCACAACGAAAGAACGCCCTCTTTCTTCGTATCTCCATCGAGAGGAATATGCCATTGCTTTAGTTGTGGACGTGGAGGAACGCCCATTAACTTCATAATGGAGCACGAACAGATGACCTATGTTGAGGCGCTTAGATGGTTAGCACGCAAATATAATATCGAAATTAAAGAGCGAGAGCTAACCGATAAGGAGCGACAAGAACAGAGTGAGCGTGACAGTATGTTTATAGTTAATGAGTGGGCGGCAGACTATTTCAAGCAAATCCTACTCGAAAGTGAAGGCGGAAACTCAATAGGATTGCAGTATTTCCGCTCAAGAGGCTTTAGAGATGACATCATTTCGAAGTTTCATTTGGGTTATGATGTGCAAGATCGACATCAGTTAGCACGTGAAGCGCAAGCCAAAGGCTATCAACTCGACTTCTTATTAAAAACTGGAATATGTTATAAAAAAACGATAGATCGGAATACATTGACAGGTATGCTGGTCGTGTAATATTCCCTTGGTTGAGTGTAAGTGGAAAGATTGTGGGTTTTGGAGGACGCTTATTAGACTCTAGAACTAAAGGAGTTGCACAGAAATACGTGAACTCTCCCGACTCAGAAATATACCATAAAGATCAGCTTTTATATGGTATTTATCAGGCAAAGAAGGCTATTTCAAGAGAAGACAGAGTATATATGGTGGAAGGATACACCGATGTTATATCTATGCATCAATGTGGAATAGAGAATGTTGTGGCGAATTCGGGTACTGCTTTGAGCGTACATCAAATTCGAATGCTGCACCGTTTCACCTCAAATATCACCCTTTTATATGACGGAGACGCTGCAGGTATCCACGCAGCACTACGTGGAACGGACATGATTCTTGCCGAAGGAATGAACATTAAGGTGCTTGTTTTTACCCGATGGAGACGATCCCTGACAGCTTTGCACGTAAGCATTCGTCGGCTGATTTCAAACAATATATAGAAGATCATCAAGTGGATTTCATTCAATTTAAAACCAACTTGATGCTCAATGGTGTGACCGACCCAGCTAAAAGGTCTGAAGCTATCAACTCAATTGTGCAAAGTATTGCCGTAGTTCCTAATCAAATACTTCGTGATACCTATATTCACGACTGTGCACAACGATTGAATATTGCCGAAAGCACATTGATAAACACGATGAATAAGTTTATTCGTGAGGCGCAAGACCGCATGAATAAAAGCGCCTAATGCAGAGGCTCAGCAAGCTAATTCGGCAAGTTCTACCACACAGAAGTATATCAATAATCCTTCAATTCCTAAGGTAGAAACCATGTTAATGCAGGTAATTATCCGTCATGGAGACTTTATTATCTATCGAGATATTGAAGATGAAGAGGGTAATCTCATTAATCTTACGGTGGCAGAGTGGATTAATTACAGTCTATCAGCAGAGAATTTGCGCTTTAGTGTGGAGATTTATAATCGTGTTTTAGATGAAACTTTAGAGCATTTGCGAGACAATAACTTCTCTGCAGAGCAGTATTTCATTCATCATAACGATATTGAAATAAGTCAGTTGGCTACTGAATTGATCTTAGATAAGTATCAATACATTCGTGAACAGAAAGAAGAAAGCACTGGAAAGCAGAATGTTAGCGATGAAGCTCGAATGGAAAAGGAAACTGAAAAAGCTAAGAAATGAGGTGTTACACCTATTGTTAGACTTCCATTTCGACCTGCTTGAGCGTCGCTTGCAACAAATAAAAATGGAGATAACACAGCCCAATAACACTCCAGAAAGAATGGCTTCGTTGATGAAAGACTTTAGAGATACACAGCAAAAAGCGCAACGAATTGGCTCAACAACGAGGCAATAATATCATTAGGTAAAGTGCTTTTTGCATTGCAAAGTGCGTTTAATCTTCAGGTAAATCAGTGTTTTTCTTATTCCAATTCACTAAATATACCTTCTCAGAAGCACGAGTTAAGGCCGTATATAACCAGTGATAATAGTCTTGATTGAGCATATCTTCGGTTAAAAAGCCTTGATCTATGTACACATGAGCCCACTGTCCGCCCTGTGCTTTGTGGCATGTTATGGCATAAGAGTATTTCACTTGTAAGGCATTGAAATAGGCATCGCTCCTTATTTGCTTCATCTTTTCAGTTTTAACACTAACATCTTGATAGTCTTCTAACAAGCCTTTGTAAAGCATTTCGTTTTGTTCTTTACTCAAAGCAGCGGTGTCTGAGAGCAGAGTATCAAGTATAATGGTAGTGTAAAGCTCATAATTATCATAGTCAGGGGAACTGCAATAGCACATCAGCAAAGTGCAAACCATATAGCTCTCTCTTGTTTCTTACCCTGCGAACGATGGCTCTATCGCCATTAGCAAGAAAAGCTAATAGGAGCTTTTAGCCTGCTCAGTCCAATAGTAATTGTTCTTTACTACCATTAGAATGTCGCCCGAATTCAGTTCCTCTTCATAGTCGAATACCTTATTTCTAGTGCCTAAATTGTATATTTTAGCACGAGCATTAGAGCGTGTAATCACCATAGTTTCATCAACACCCACCTGCTTATAGCTGTTATTGAGGCACTCAATGAGTTCGTCTCCATACACAACTTCAATGTCACTAAATTGCTTTAGCTTCATAATAGGCAACTCGCCGTATGCCAATTCGTCAATCATTGTGCGAATAAGGTTAGCATTCCACAATATACCACTATCCTTATTCTGTCTTAAAACCTCGTTTAATTCACTCTCATACACATCAAATGAGAACCGTTCAAGCACCTCTTTGGTTAAAGCAGGCGATGTTTCTTCACCTATTGGAGGTAACTGTGCGTTGTCACCAATAAGCAAAAGCCGACAATTAACGCCGTTATAGACATACGATAGCAAATCTTCTAACAAGCAACCACTACCGAATGTAGAGGTAAAAGACGAAGAATTAGATATCATCGAGGCCTCATCGACAATGAAAAAGCGTATCTTTATGAAGGTTATCGTTAAGATTAAAGGTAGTATCTAAGCCTGCAAAGGTCTTTTGTCGATAGATCTTGCGGTGAATAGTGAATGCCGTTGCCCCACTATTGATAGAGAAAACCTTTGCAGCTCGACCCGTTGGAGCCATTAAAACCACCTTTTGTTTTTAATGAAGTAAGCGATTTTACGATAGCAGAAGCTAACGAAGTCTTTCCCGTTCCTGCACTTCCTTTGATAATCATAATGCTGTTTTTGCACTCCCTCTGTTAAGAAATGAGCAAACGAAAGGGCTGCATTATGTTGGTCGTTTATGGGAGAAAAAGCCTATGAAAGACTCGATTTGATATGTTATTTCGTCTACTATCATCGATTATTAAAAAAAGTATTTTGTACTTTTGCAGTTGCACCTTTAGAACACAAAAAAGAACCAATAGCAATGCTTTTGTTTTGCTATTGTGCTCAAAACGATGTTTCTTTAGGTATTGCAAAGATAGAAAAAATAGGTAGAACAATGCTTAAAATCAATCAGAATTATATCTTAACGCTTTGTGTTCTTGCATTAGTTATATTGTGTTATTTAAGTATTCGAAATGCAATGGGAGGCTCATCAACAGACAAAGGAGCCACAAAAGCGCAGCAAGAGCAGCCGATTGAATCCGCCACTCAACCCTAATTGAGTAGCCAAAAGACCAATATTCCTATTTGTTTTATCACGAAATAGAGTAGAAGTACATTTTTCTTATTATATAATAAACCGATGCAAGAAACAGAATTCCATTCTTTGTCAAAGCAATTACCGCTTGTTTTCCGAATAGGAAAGCAAACACTTTCATTTGCAGTAAACGACCTTCAGACCGAACATCGTATACTTTTCGAACCTTATACCGTTCGAAGTGGCATTTCAATGGCAGCCAACTTGCGTGAAGCATTTAAGGAAAACGGTTTATTATTGCGTAAGTTTCAAAAGGCACAAGTGTTTGTTGACGCTCCAGTTGTGATGGTTCCTGTTGAAGAATTCGTTGAGGAAGAGGCCGAAAAGATGTATAAGTATGTCTTAACAGACTGCGATAACATCGAAACTCTGCATTATATCATGCCCGAAACCAATGCCGTTGCCTTGTTTGGCATTAGTAAAGACCTTAAAAATGGTGCTCACCGACAACATTCCTAACGTGCGTTTTCATGCCCATTATGCAACCCGTTTGGAAATATATGCATAGAAGAAGCTTTTCAGGACATCATCAAAAGCTCTACGCTTGCTTTCATGATAAGAAGGTAGATGTATTTTGTTTCAATAAGAATAGATTTAAATTCACCAATAGTTTTGATGTTTCTCACCCCCACGATGCTGTTTATTACATTATGCATGTATGGAAATTGTTGGGTTTCGACGCCACAAACGACGAGCTATTTATTATGGGAAACATTCCAGAATACGAGTGGCACATCGAAAATCTCAATCGATATATCAATAAAGTCTACACCATTAACCCCACAGCAGAGTTCAATAGAGCCCCTGCAACACAAGTAAAAGGAATGCCATTCGATTTAATTACACTATTCACTAAAGGCTAATATGAGAGTAATTACAGGTAAATATAAAGGTCGTCACTTTGATATTCCAAGGACATTTAAGGCTCGTCCCACCACAGATTTTGCCAAAGAGAATATCTTTAACGTACTAAATGGTTATATAGATTTTGAAGATTGTAGAGCATTAGATTTGTTTGCAGGAACTGGAAGCATATCTATTGAGTTGTTATCTCGAGAAGCTCAGTATGTTGTTGGATTGGAATTAGATCGTGATCACTGCACTTTTATTCGTCAATGTATTGATAAATTAGGGCGCAGATAATTACTCTTTGATTCGAGGAGATGTGTTTCGCTATTTGAAATCGTGCCGAGAAACATTCGATTTGATATTTGCCGACCCTCCTTATGCATTGAAAAAAATCTTGAGGAAATACCTCAGATCGTTTTTAGATAAAGACATATTAAGCGAAGATGGTATCTTTGTTTTTAGAACACGGAAAGCATAATCATTTTGAGGAACACCCTTGTTTTTTTAGAGCGAAGAGCATACGGAAGCGTTAACTTTTCGTTGTTTAAAAGCAAAGCCAAAAAGAATAAAAACAAGATTCTTTTTCGTTAGAGTAGAGCAAAAAAGAGCAACGAAAAGCTCTTTTAAACAGATAGAGGATAAGGCATAAATGCTTTATCCTTCATTTTTTATGTGTGCGAATTTAGATTGAAAGAGAGCAATTCTTGCGTAGAAGAATTAGAGTAATGGCGATAATAAACGCAAGATAGATTCCCATAAGCGCACGGCAAACGAACGCTTTTTATTGGCAATATAGTCTACCACCAAAATACTATTGTTTTCGTCTTCGATAAAAAAATCTCCTTCATTCTCTTAGCCATTTTCGGATCATAGAAAATGATGTTCGATTCAAAGTTGTTTTCAAAACTTCTGAAATCGATATTCGTACTGCCACAAGTGCATAAACTATCGTCGCATACAAGTAGTTTAGAATGGTTGAAACCCTTTTGATATAGGAACACTTTTACACCCGCTTCGAGTGCTTCGGGGATGTAAGAATGAGTGGCTAAAGACGTGATGAGCACATCAGATTGTGCAGGAATGAGTAGCCGAACATCAACTCCTGAGAGGGCAGCATTCGTTATTGCGGCCATAAAAAGGCTCGGTAGGAAGGAAGTAAGGCGTTTCAATATAAACATAATGTTTGGCTTCTAAGATGATACGAATAAAGCCTTGCATAATGTCGGGCCACACACTTACAGGGGCTACCTGTGACCACTTGTGCTATACACTCGTTGCTAATGTCGTTTGAAAGCGGTGGATAATAAACCGAAGAGGTGAGAAGTGTTTGCGAAACGAAGTACCAATCGATTAAGAACGCACGCTGAATGCCATAAACAGCACCTCCAACTACTTTTTAAATGAGTGTCTCTCCACTGCATTTTTTTCGTGCCTTTTTAAGTAGCGCAAGGCAATGTTCATACCTCCAATAAAGGCAGTTTTGCCATCAACAACACACAGCTTGCGGTGGTTTCGATAGTTCATTTTACTTGTAAAGGCAGGGAAATGCACGGGCATAAAGGCATAAACCTCGACACCCCCATTGCGAATGCGTTGCCAAAACTTGTTTTTCACCTTCCAACAACCCACATCGTCGTATATCAAACGCACTTCAACGCCTTGTTGAGCCTTGTCTATTAGGGCGTCGGCAACGAGATATCCCAAGGCATCATCTTCAAAAATGTAACTCACGAGATGAATATGATGCTGGGCAGAGCCTATCTCTTTTAATAAAGACAAAAATGAAATCGTGTCCCGAAGTGTATATTTCTGCTTCGTTATCTTTAAACGGAAACGCCATATTTTGGCTTTGAAAGAATTGTATTAAAGCCGAATGAGCGAGCGGAAGGCGCAGGTTTTGCTGTTCGATATACTCGAACATGGTTTGTTTTGATAGCTTGTCGAGGCTTCGTTGACTTATAAATCGCTCTTTTCTGATGTTCTGTCCGAAGAAAAATATATAGCACAAAGCCAACAATGGGTAAGAAAAACAAGCACCAAAAATCCACGCCATTGTTTTGGTTGGTTGTCTGTTATCCATTATGATTGTTATCATCGTTGCAATGATAATGCTTAGGTAGAATAATAAAAAAAGAGTGTTTATATAAATCATCTTTATTTATTTCTGTGCTTCGTTGGTTTCAATTTGGGGCACAATGATAGCACAAATATACAAAAAAATAATTTCCTTGTTGTTTTTTTGCAGATAATATTCGTTCGTAAGACGTGCGTGTTGGTCTGCCTTTGTTAAGGTTTGTTTACTGATGAATATTGCTCTTGAACGACAAGAACTGGCGAATAAAAAAAGATGTTTTTTTGTTGATTCTGCTTGATTCTTGGATTGGTTTTTGTGAGAGAAAAGAAAGAGAAAGTGAGGTAAAAAGCATTGCTTTTTGTTTTTGTAGAATGAAGTGTTGAGATGAAAAAGGAGAGGGATAAACGAACAAAAGTGCAGCACTTAGGGGCGAAATAGCGTGGTTTTAGATGGCTGATGAGCTGTTCTTTAAGCAAAAGATGATTGAAAGATGTGAGTAAAAGATCAGAATTTGCACTGCAATAACACTGCTTTTTATGATGTAAACTCAATGAGATTGTATTGCAAACTCAATGCAATTATAACTCGTTGAGGTTGAGTTGCTTACATGTTGATTTTTCTTTTTCAAAAAAATCGAGGTGAAGTGAAATAGGAACACAATGAGTTAGCAGGGCAAAAATGTTGCCTTGCGTTTTAAAGTAATTAACTCTTTGGTGGATTTTGGGGTGAAAGAAGTGTTAAAGTGGGAGCTAAAAATACTGGTTTTACTCTTCCTTTTTCTGCTTTTTCTTATCGTTTAAAAATCTTAAACATAATGCGAGCGGCATTGTCGTGTGCTACTTCATTGCCCAAAAATAGCGTGCAACTGCTCATAGTTGTTGAGCATTTCCTCACGTTTATCGCCTCCAATTAAAAGCGATTGCAATTCTTTCTGAATGTCACTCACCACAAATCGGTCGGCAAATAGCTCCGAAACAGCTTCTTTGTCGAGAATAAGATTCACCAAAGAGATATACTTCACTTTGATGATGTGATTGAAAGCAAAGCGAATGACGGGTGGAATTGGGGTCTTATAACACACCACTTGTGGTACATTAAACAAAGCCGTTTCGAGTGTTGCCGTTCCACTTGTAACCAAAGCAGCCGTTGCATGACTTAAAAGTGCATAGGTGCTGTTTTCTATTAGGGTTACATTACGCCCCTCAATAAAGGGTAAATAATAGCTTTTATCAATCGAAGGCGCACCCGCAAGCACCATTTGATAGTCGGTAAAAGCACTTGCTGCCTGTATCATAGCAGGCAAATTGTCTTTAATTTCTTGCTTTCTACTGCCTGCAAGTAATGCAATAATGGGTTTGTTGTTGGGCAATGAATGGGTGTTTACAAAACTATTGAAATCTTCTTGATAGTTGTTTTTAAACAAACGAACTTCGTCTGCGGTGGGGTTTCCAACGTAGTGAATGGGGTAGTTGTGCTTCTTTTCAAAGAAAGGAACTTCGAAAGGCAAGATAGAAAACAGCTCGGCAATATCTCGTTTGATGGCTTTTATGCGCCATTCTTTCCACGCCCATATCTTAGGAGAGATGTAATAGAAGGCAGGAATATTGGTTTCGCTCTTTAAATACTTTGCGATATTGAGGTTAAAGCCTGGATAATCTACCAAAATAACGACATCTGGGTTCCACGAAACAATGTCTTTCTTGCATTGTTTCATGTTGTTTAGAATGGTTCTAAGATTTAATAATACGGGAACAAAGCCCATATACGCCATGGTTTGATAGTGTTGAAGACATTCTCCACCTTCTTTTATCATCAAATCTCCACCAATAAAACGAAAGGAAGCATTGGTATCTACTTTTTTAAGGGCTGCCATTAGGTGAGAGGCGTGTAGGTCTCCCGATGCTTCTCCAACGATAATATAGTATTTCATAAATGCGTATAGGGTGTTGTTGTGGATGTTATGTGATTAAAAGGTCCACTTCTTGGCCTTTTTCTATCATATCATATGCGGTGACATCAATGGTTGTTGGGGTGATTGCCACATAGCCATTGTCGAGTGCCCAGCGGTCTGTATCTTCTGAATTGGGCTCTGAATTGAAGAAATGTCCAGCCAACCAATGGTATTCATGACCAAAGGGATGATTGCGATTCTCTACCTCTTTATCCCAATAACCATGACTCATTCGGCACACTTTAACGCCTTTGAAGGTAGGAAGGTTGGGGAAATTGACGTTAAGAAGGGTGTTTTTGAGGTAGCGATTCTTCTAAAACTTGCTTTACAATGGTGCGTACATAGGGGCGAAGAGGCTCGAAATCGGCATCTGGACGCTCGTTACATAGCGAGAAAGCGATAGATGGAATGCCTTTCATACAGCCTTCTTTAGCTACTCCAACGGTGCCTGAATAGTGGTTGTTGATGCTAGCATTGTCGCCATGATTGATGCCACTGAGAATCAATGTGGGCTTTTCGTCTTTAAACCACTTGTCTATTGCTATTTTAATGCAATCTACTGGTGTTCCACTGCACGACCAAACGGGGAAGTTTTCGATGCTTTTTGCTCTTTTTATGGTGATTGGAAGGGCTGCTGAAAAAGCACAAGAGTAGCCCTGAACGACCTGAGTCTGGAGCGCATACTACAACGTCTGCTAAGTCGGAAATCATGTTTACAAGGGCCTTTATGCCCTTAGCCTGGTAGCCATCGTCGTTGGAAACAAGTATAGTTGGTTTCTTTTTATTCATTATTCTTTAAGATTTATTTGTATGCAAAATTACAAAAAAGTCTTTTAAAGCATAGCTTTCTACGGTAAAATTGTGTATCTTTGCAATAAGAGAGGCTTCGTCTCAGCAATTTAAAATATCTTTTATTGCGTTCGGCTTGCACTCTCAATAAAAAGAAAATAGGTATTTCTATTGATTGAAGATGTATTCTTTATGACTTTAGTTATCATAAGATAATACGATATGGGTAAAAATAATCGCACTTGCAAATCAAAAAGGTGGCGTTGGAAAAACAACGTCAACAATTAACTTAGCAGCCTCTCTTGCAACATTAGAGAAGTCTGTTTTAGTGGTAGATGCAGATCCTCAAGCTAACGCTTCTAGTGGTTTAGGAGTGGATTTGAAGGAGGTTGAATGCTCAATATATGAGTGTATCGTTAATCGTGCCGATGTGCATGACGCTATTTACACTACTGATATTGAAGGACTTGATATCATTCCAAGTCACATTGATTTAGTGGGTGCTGAAGTAGAGATGCTCAATATCGATGAAAGAGAATATGTCTTGAAACGCATCTTAGAGCCTATTCGCAATGAATACGATTATATTCTTATTGATTGCAGTCCTTCTTTAGGTCTTATTACGGTGAATGCTTTGACCGCTGCAGACTCTGTTATTATTCCTGTTCAATGCGAATACTTTGCATTGGAGGGTATAAAGTAAACTGCTAAGTACCATAAAGATTATCAAGAGTAGATTGAATACGAAACTTGAAATTGAAGGTTTCTTGCTCACAATGTATGATAGTCGCTTGCGTCTTGCTAATCAAATATATGATGAAGTGAAACGGCATTTCCAAGAATTGGTATTTAAAACGGTTATACAACGTAATGTAAAGCTAAGCGAAAGCCCAAGTCATGGATTGCCAGTGATATTGTATGACGCTGATTCTACAGGCGCAAAGAATCACTTATCATTAGCAAAAGAAATTATAAATCGTAATAAGTAGTCTTTAAAGGCTCAACAAGTGCTTTTGAAGTACAAAAGAACACGATTGGAAAAAATAAACAAGAACAACGTAAATGGCAGTACATAAAAAATACAACTCATCGAACAAAGGCTTCGCTTTAGGGCGAGGTTTAGATGCTTTGATATCTACTGATGAGGTGAAACCACAAGGAAGCTCTACCATCAACGAGGTGTTATTAAGCGAAATAGAAGCTAATCCAAACCAACCTCGTCGTGAATTCGATCAAGAAGCATTGCAAGAGCTTGCTAATAGCATAAAAGAAATAGGAATTATTCAGCCTATCACTCTTCATCAAGTGGCTGAAAATAAATACCAAATCATTGCAGGTGAACGCCGTTGGCGTGCTTCTCAGCTTGCAGGATTAACCGCAATTCCAGCTTATATACGCACCATTAAAGATGCAAGTGTAATGGAAATGGCCCTAGTTGAGAACATTCAACGTGAAGATCTCAATGCTATTGAAATTGCATTAGCCTACGAACAATTGGTAGCTCAAAGCGGAATGACTCAAGAAAAGGTTGCTGAAAGAGTGGGAAAGAGCCGTACTGCGGTTACAAACTATATGCGTTTGTTGCGTCTTCCTGCACAAGTTCAGATGGCATTGCAAAAGAAATCGATCGATATGGGACACGCAAGAGCTCTGCTTTCGATTGATAGTCCATCGCTACAAATCAAGCTTTTCAATGAAATTCAAAAGAATGGATACTCTGTTCGCAAAGTAGAAGAGTTGGTTCAGAATATTAAGAACGGTGAATCTTTTGTTGAAGCGAAGAAGAAAGTCAAAGCAACTACAGCTTTACCAGAGGAGTTTAATGTGCTAAAACAACAGCTATCGAAGTTCTTGAACACTAAAGTTCAAATGAATTACTCGGCAAAAGGCAAAAGGAAAAAAATTAGCATTCCATTCGCTAATGCGGCTGAATTAGAGCACATTATGCAAGTCTTTGATAAGCTAAAGGAATAATAAACGCTTTGCAAACGGCTATATATAATAAATAGGTATAGTGTTAAATGTGTCTTGAAAGAATTGTTATTCTTGCTCAATAGACGATAAGTGAATTATCAATAGCGACACATTAAAAGAGTAGAGGTAAATAAAAATAAGGAGTATAAGCAGTGAATATCAATAAAAAGAATAAAAAAACTATTGTTATGTCAGGATTACTTTGCTTAACCGCAAATAATGCTTATTCGCAAACCGATAGTTTACGAATAATGCCTGAACAGAGCGATAGTATAACCGCATTGCAATCTTCTTTGCCTGCAGAAAATACACTTTCAAAAGACGATAGTGTACTTATTGCAAGGAATATGCCTTTAAAAAAGAAAGAAAAACGCAATTGGGAAACATGGCATCCTGAAGCAAAAAAAGGCATTATGGCTGGCACTTGTGATCCCAGGAGCAGGTCAAATATACAATAGAAAATATTGGAAATTGCCCATAGTGTATGGAGGTTTCGTTGGATGTCTTTATGCTTTGCGTTGGAATAACCAAATGTATAAAGATTATTCGCAGGCCTATATCGATATAATGGATAACGACCCACAAACAAAGTCGTATGAATCGTTCCTGCATTTAGGCACTCAAGTAACTCAAGATAATCTTGCTCGCTATCAAACAGTATTCAAACAGCGAAAAGATAAGTATCGTAAATGGCGTGATATGAGTATCTTCTCATTGGTAGCAGTGTATGCTTTATCAGTTATTGATGCGTATGTTGACGCCTCATTGTCAGAGTTTGATATTTCAAAAGATTTGAGTTTAAAAGTTAGTCCAACAGTAATTAATAATAAGAATGAGCGCAATCCTCTCAAAGCAAACGCTTTAGGGGTTCAATGTAGCTTTACATTTTAAGATAAGATGAATAAACTAAGATTATTAGTAATGTCGTTTCTTCTAGGAACAGCGTGCGTAATGCAGGCTCAGAGCGAAGACAATGACACAGAAATAACAGTAACAAACAAGAATGGTAAGCAAGAGATAATCGACATTCCAGAAGCAATGACTGACGAAGTGGATAGTCTTTTGCACCTATATCACACACAACGCTATCTCAAACCCTCTACAGATTGCAACTTTCCAAACGTTAATCCCGTTTTTGATAAAGAGGTTTATAAGGCACGTTTGAAGCGAATGCCAACCGTAATAGAGATGTCTTATAACGATGTTGTGCAGAAATTTATCGATCGTTACAGTGGAAAGCTACGCCGTTCGGTAAGTATTATGTTAGGATCAGCTAACTTTTACATGCCAATCTTCGAAGAAGCGCTCGAAGCTTACAATCTTCCTTTAGAGTTAAAGTACCTTCCTGTGATCGAATCAGGACTCAATCCTCAGGCAACCTCATACGTAGGAGCAGGCGGTTTGTGGCAGTTTATGATCGGAACAGGTAAAAGATATGGTTTAGAAATCAACTCATTAGTAGATGAAAGACGTGATCCTATCAAGTCTTCGTATGCTGCTGCGAACTACTTAAGCGACCTTTATCGTATATTTGGTGACTGGCATCTTGCCATTGCGGCATATAATTGCGGACCAGATAAGATTAATAAGGCGATACATCGTGCAGGAGGAAGCAAGGATTATTGGCAGATTTATCCCTATTTACCACAAGAAACACGTGGATATGTGCCCGCTTTCATAGCTGCCAACTATATAATGAATTATTATTGCGACCACAATATTTGTCCAATGGTAGCCGATTTACCAGCTAAGACCGATACCGTTATGGTCGATAGAGATATCCATTTCTCTCAAATTGCAGGTGTTTTAGGACTCGATGTCAATCAATTGAAAGAGCTAAACCCACAATATCGCCGTAATATTGTTAATGGAAGTAGCAAGCTATCAGCCCTTCGTTTGCCCTCAACCGAGGTAAATAAGTTTATAGATAAGCAAGAAGCCATTTACGCTTACAATGCAGATGAATTATTAAGCAAAAGAGATGAGGTTGAAGTAAACGACGATGTGCCAACCTATGTAGCAGCACGTAGAAGCAATAGTAGTAGAACTTATGCTGCAAAATCATCACGTCATTCTTCTAAACACGACAGAAAGAAAGGTAGAAGAAGTAAAGAAAGAACCCAAGAGGTATCTATAAAGAGTGGTGATACATTGTCTGAGATAGCTGCACGCAATCATACTACAGTAGCAAAGCTAAAGAAACTCAACAAAATTAGCGGTAGTAACATTCGTGCAGGTAAGAAGTTAAGAGTAAAATAAACCAACTCATCATAGTTAAAACAAAAAGAGTAATATTATTGTTAGCATTCAATAGAACCGTTACACCTTATTATATATAGGGTAGGTGAGCAGCAATAGTCTTACTCTTTTTTGCACTTTAAAGCTCAACACCATTCAGTCTACGAGCCAATAACAACAAATAAACCCTCAAGATAGTCCTCTTTCACTTAGAAAGAGCGTCTTAACAACAAAGCACATTACATTATGGAGCAAACTAATAATAAAGATGTGAATATAGAAGAGCGCAATGAAAAAGCTTATACAAGATGCCTTTCAGCATTTAATAGACACCTATCTTGCGTCACGACATCGCAAGAAAGTTGAAATCATAACCAAAGCATTTAATTTCGCAAAGCAAGCCCACAAAGGAGTAAAAACGATTGTCGGGCGAGCCTTATATCCTTCATCCTATTGCCGTTGCACAAATTGCTTGCGGTGAAATGGGATTAGGATCTACCAGTATTTGTGCTGCTCTTTTGCACGATGTTGTTGAAGATACCGATTATACCGTTGAAGATATAAGCAACATCTTTGGTGAGAAGATTGCCCAAATAGTAGATGGATTAACCAAAATCTCAGGTGGAATATTTGGCGATAAGGCATCAGCTCAGGCAGAGAACTTCAAGAAGTTGCTTTTAACCATGAGCGAAGACATTCGAGTTATCTTAATAAAGATATGCGACCGCCTGCACAACATGCGCACACTCGATAGTCAACCCGCCAACAAACAATACAAAATTGCAGGCGAAACCCTCTACGTTTATGCTCCATTAGCAAACCGCTTAGGGTTTGAATAAGATCAAAAACCGAATTAGAGAATCTAAGTTTTAAGTTCGAACATAAAGAAGAGTTCGAGCGCATTAACCAAAAGCTTTCATTCACAAAAGAGCAACGTGACGAGTTGTTCGAAGCCTTTACACAGCCCATAAGAGAAGTTCTTGATAAGATGGGAATCAACTATCAGATCAAAGAACGAGTGAAAAGCCCTTATTCTATATGGAAGAAGATGGAGACAAAGCATCTTACCTTCGAAGAAATATATGATATATTGGCTGTGAGAATCATCTTCACTCCCAAGTCAAGAGAAGAAGAAATCAACGAATGTTTCAGCATTTACGTTGCAATAAGCAAGATATATAAGTCGCACCCCGACCGCTTACGAGACTGGTTGAACCACCCAAAGGCCAACGGTTATCAAGCTCTTCATGTTACATTGATGAGTAAACAAGGCCGATGGATAGAGGTACAGATTCGCAGTGACAGAATGGACGAGTTGGCAGAGCAAGGCTTTGCAGCCCATTGGAAATACAAAGAAGGAGGCGAATATACCGAAGATGAGAGCGAACTAAACAACTGGTTGCACACCATTAAAGAGATATTAGACGATCCACAGCCCGATGCTATGGACTTTCTCGACGCCATTAAGCTCAATCTTTTTGCGTCAGAGATCTTTGTTTTCACACCAAAAGGCGAGATAAAGACCATGCCTGCCGATTGTACAGCACTCGACTTCGCTTTCCAAATACACACCTTCTTGGGCAGTCATTGCATCGGTGCAAAGGTAAATCACAAGCTCGTGCCCATCAGTCACAAGCTACAAAGCGGCGACCAAGTAGAGATTCTCACCTCGATGGCACAGCATGTGCAACCTTCTTGGATCAACTTTGTGTCTACAGCAAAGGCAAAAGCCAAGATACAAGCAATCCTTAGAAGAAAGAATAGAGAAACTCAAAAGAAGGGAGAAGAGGTATTACAGAACTGGTTAAAGGCGCATGATTTGCGTGTAACCACATCTATTATCGAGAAACTCTGCACCTTCCACAAGATAGAAACACCCGAAGCGTTCTTCATTTCATTGGGAGAGCGCAGCACCATACTTGGAGATAAAGACTTAGAAGTGCTTAACAACAAGGGAGGAGTGAGTATTCAAGCTGCTCTTCGTAAGTTTGTTCCATTCTTATCAGGCGACAAAAAGAAGGGAAAAGAGCAAGAGAAGTTTATTGTTGGAAAAAGACTTCAACAAGAAAATTCCAATCGTTATCAACGAAGAAAACATCAATACGTTTGTATTCCCAACATGTTGCCACCCCATTCCAGGTGACGATGCGTTAGGATATATCGACAATAAAGGACGAATAGAGGTGCATAAAGCGCTCGTGTTCTGTTGCTGCTCGCCTTAAATCGAGCTTCGGTAACAAAATATTAGATGCCAAATGGGACATGCACAAGCGTCTGTTCTTCAACGCAACCATTAAAGTTCGTGGAATAGACAGGCACGGAATGCTTCTTTCAGTATCAGAAGTGATCTCTTCACAAATGAATATCGACATCCATAAGATCACTATTTCTACCGAAGAAGGTATCTTTGATGGAACAATAGAGATAGGAGTTCACGACAAAGATGAGGTGAACGAGCTCATTGCCAAACTAAAAAATATAGAGAATGTGAAAGAGGTTAGTCAGTTGGTTTAATCTCATCGCAACATAAAAGTTAAGGAGGACGCTACAAGTTAGTGTCCTCCTTTTTTTATATGTGTTATTTTTTTCTTGTCAATAAAAAGCATAGCTTTTGCCCTGTAAAGTCAATGCTTTTTAGCATGTAATTGCATTGCTTTTTTTCACCCTTAACTCAATGCAATTGCAATTTATCTTTCTACAAGCTGAAATGCATTTAGAAAGAAAAAGAATTATTTTTCTCATGTTGAAATGAAAACTATTATATTAATACTCGTTTACAAAATCCTACCTATTTTTTATTATCTCACCTGCTTAATGCCTGTATTTAGGCGGTTGTTTAATAAAAAAATACATATTAATGGGTATTGTATGGCGTTATAAAACTTAGTACCTTTGCACCATCATGAAAAAAATATGATTAATAATTAAAAACAAAACAAAAAGTATGATGACAATAAAAAAAGCAATCTTGCCTTTGCTTTTCTTGTCCATTTCAACATCTATTACTGCGGGAGTAGTAGTAGAATCGACCTACAAAATGACAGGAATAAACGTGCAAGGACATGTTATTGATTCAAAAACTAAAGAGTATGTACCTTACGTTTGGGTAGCAGTAAAGGGTACAACACTTGCAACAACCACAGATGCTAAAGGTTTTTATTCGATTAAAAACATTCCACAAGGAAAAGTAATATTAGAGGTTAAGCACCTTGGTTATCATAATGCAAGCGTAACTTTAAAAAAACAGACAAAGAAGAAACACTTGAGCAAAACTTTGAGTTGACAGACGATGTACTATCGTTAGACGAGGTAGTTCTCACCGCAAACCGTCAACAAACATTGCGAAGAGAAGCGCCAGTGCTTGTTAATGTGGTAGACAAACGACTCTTTAATCTCACCAACTCTGCAACATTATCACAAGGATTGAACTTTCAACCAGGTGTAAGAACAGAGAACAACTGCCAAAACTGCGGTTTTTCGCAAGTGAGAATTAATGGATTAGATGGTCACTACTCACAAATTCTAATCGATTCACGTCCCGTTTTCTCTGCATTGAACGGAGTTTATGGATTGGAACAAATTCCTTCGAGTATGATTGAGCGTGTTGAAGTGGTGCGTGGAGGAGGCTCTTCGCTTTATGGAGCATCGGCAATTGGTGGTACAATCAATGTAATCACTAAAGAACCTATCCGTAATTCAGCCGAAGTGGGTCACACCCTCTCTTCTTATGGCAATCATTCTGGTTGGGAAAACACCACCAATCTCAATGCATCTATCGTTACAGAAGATGCTAAAGGTGGATTGTTTATCTACGGAAATCACCATTATCGCCCTGGATACGACCATAATAACGATGGATATACAGAACTTCCTAATCTTAAAAAAACCAAACACTTGGCTTTAGTGCATTCTACAAATTCACTCCATACTCACGCATAACACTTCGTTATCACAATCTTGCTGAATTCAGAAGAGGTGGAAATCACCTTGAAAGAGCACCTCACGAAAGCGATATTACAGAGCAGTTAGAGCATGATGTGAACGGAGGTAGCTTAGCATACGACTTGTTCTCGAAGGATACAAAGCGTCAATTAAAGCTTTATTATTCGTTCGAAAACACTGCAAGAAAAGAGCTATTATGGTGGAATTGGTGGCGGAACACAGGCTGCCGACACCATTAAATCGGCTAAAAGCTTATGGACGTACAAAGGAAATCAACCACTTGTTGGGTGTACAATATGTGCATTCGTTCGACAATTGCTGGTTTATGCCTGCAACATTAACCGCTGGTTTAGAGTATAACAACGATAAGATGAACGACGAAGTGCTTGGCTACGACCATTATTTGAATCAAAAGAGTAAGTATCGGAAGTGCTTATTTCCAAAAACGAATGGAAAGATTCTCGCTTCACTTTCTTGTTAGGTGCACGCTTAGATAAGCACAACTTAATTAAAAATGCTGTCTTCTCACCTCGTGTAAACTTTAGATATAACCCTTCAAAAGAGCTTAGTTTGCGTTTGAGTTATGCCGAAGGATTTAGAGCTCCACAAGCTTTTGACGAAGATTTGCACACTGGTTGGACCGATGGTTCACGTCAAATTATTGTAAGAGACCCTAACTTGAAGGAAGAAAGATCTAGAAGTATCAGCGCATCTGCCGACTTCTATCACACATTTGGTAGTGTTCAAACTAACTTCTTGATTGAAGGTTTCTTTACACATCTAACGAATGCTTTCGCAACAAGAACATTGGATAAGGGCGAAACAACTGATCCAAATTATGAAAATAACATTAGAAACATAATGCAACGCTATGGCTTAAGTCGTCCTAATGCTGAAGAAAACGAAATAGCAGAGCGTTTTAATGGTAATAATGCTACTATCTTTGGATTAAATATTGAAGCAAAGGCAGCATTTTCTCAATGGCTTCAAGTTCAAGCAGGACTAACATTGCAACGCAATATGTATAAAGATTCAGTTGAATGGTCGGGAGATGGTGCTAGAAAGAACGTCGTTTCTTGAAAACTCCTAATGCTTATGGCTATTTTACAGTGAACATTCAGCCTCTAAAGAACTTGAGTGTTGCGCTCACTGGTACTTATACTGGTAGCATGTTGGTGGGACATCAAAAGACAGACGACTACACCTTTACACAAAATGGCACAACCATTACCTACCCAGGTTGGGCAGAAGCAAAGGCAGTTAACACTCCTTCGTTCCTTTCTATGAACTTAAAAATAGCATACGACATACAGCTTTCACAATATATCAAGATGCAAATCAATGGCGGTTTCCAAAACATTACCAATGCTTTCCAACGTGATTTAGAGCGTGGACCATTGAGAGATGCCGACTATGTCTATGGTCCTGGAACCCCTCGATGCGCTTTCTTGGGCGTGAAGTTCAGCTATTAAGATGAGGAAAGGTAGCAAATAAAAGATAGCTTATTTGCTATTAGAGTAAAAGAAAACTCCTAAAAAGAAGTCAATGCACTTCCTTTTAGGAGTTTTTTATTGTGGGGTATGGTTCAATATCTTTACACGAGCGTTTGGATTGTGTAGATATAAACTGCCGAAGCGGGTATTGCTAGCAACGAACTGTCGAAACGATCGAGCATACCTCCATGTCCTGGAAGAATTGTTCCGCTATCTTTTATACCTAAAGTACGCTTGATGAGGCTCTCAACAAGGTCGCCCCAAGTTCCAAATACAGTAACAACAAGTCCTAAACCAAGCCATTGTAGGGTGTTAAGTCCCGACAAATTGCCATGGTTTTGATCGAGCAATGAAACCAAGAAAGCAGCAACTAACACTAAAACTCCACCGCCAATGCTTCCTTCCCAGCTCTTTGCAGGACTGATTCTAGGGAACAATTTATGCTTACCAAATAAGCTTCCTACGCAATAAGCACCTGTATCATTGGTCCATAAGAATATGAATACACTTAAAGGAAGAAGATAATAGAAATGAATATTGCCGTCGGTTGCAGTTCTAAAAGCAAGGACATTGATCATAGATAGGGGCAAAGCAATATACATTTGTCCCAACATGGTGTAGGATAAGTCGTGAACTGCATTCTTGTTCTTAGTGTATAATTCGCTAACAAACAAATAAATGATGGTTAAAAGATAGGGCATAAATACCGCATTTGTCTGTACAAAGCCGCTATTTACAGCCGAAATGGCAAGAAATAGATACACACCTGCCACTGTAGAGATAAACCTATTGATGGTTACATCTTCGATATTATTCACTAATCCTGAGTATTCCCATAGGCTAAGGCATGTTATTAGGGCGAAAAAGAAACACCATAGCAACGGGTTGAAAGAAGCATGTTACCATGATAGTAACAAAGAGTACGCCTGTAAAAGCACGCACCGTCATGTTTGTTAGTTTATCTGACATATTCGTATTTGTTTGTGTTTAGGATATTTGTTGTATGATTTTAAAAAGAAAGTGCAATGTATGAAACGAACTTCAAACATTGCACTTGTTCTATATTATTCTGCCTCTTGAGACTGTTCGTTCTTCATTCTCTGATGTTCTTCCTCAGCTTTTCTAACCTCTTCGGGCATATTTTCTAATGTCAACTCATTCGCTTTCTCGTTTGCTTCGATAATCTCTTGAGTTCTACTACGCCATGGACGCTTTCCAAATATTTCCTCAACGTCTTCTGCAAAGATAACTTCTTTGGTTATTAAGAGCTCTGCAAGGCGTGCATGTCCTTCCTTATGTTCAGTTAATATCTGCTTAGCTCTGTCGTATTGCTCATTTAATATGCGCAAAACTTCTTCGTCAATTAACTTCGCAGTGGTCTCAGAATAAGGACGTTGGAATTGATATTCTTGGTTATTATAGAAGCATACGTTAGGCAATGCGTCGCTCATTCCAGCATAAGCAACCATTCCATAGGCGCTCTTTGTTGCTCTTTCGAGGTCGTTCATCGCTCCTGTTGAGATGTGACCAGTGCACAATTCCTCTGCAGCACGGCCTCCAAAGAGAGCACACATCTCGTCTAACATCTGCTCTTTGGTTGTAATTTGACGCTCTTCAGGTAGATACCATGCTGCACCAAGAGCCTGTCCACGAGGCACAATGCTCACTTTTACAAGTGGATTAGCATGCTCGCAGAACCAAGAAATAGTGGCATGACCAGCTTCGTGCAATGCAATTGTACGCTTTTCGTTTGCTGTCATCACCTTAGTCTTCTTCTCTAAACCGCCAATAATACGGTCTACAGCATCTAAGAAGTCTTGTTTTCCAACTTGTTTCTTATTGTGTCGTGCAGCAATGAGCGCACTTTCGTTACATACATTGGCAATATCAGCTCCCGAGAAGCCAGGAGTTTGACGTGCTAAGAAGTCGATATCGATGGTATCATCAATCTTAACGTTGCGCAAGTGCACTTGGAATATTTCCTTACGTTCGTGCAAGTCGGGTAGTTCAACGCTGATTTGGCGATCGAAACGACCTGCTCTTAGCAACGCACTGTCGAGCATATCCACTCTATTTGTTGCCGCAAGGATAATCACTCCGCTGTTAGTTCCGAAGCCGTCCATCTCTGTTAGTAAGGCATTCAGAGTGTTTTCACGTTCGTCGTTACCACCTGTTGAAGGGTTTTTACTACGTGCACGTCCCACAGCATCAATCTCATCGATGAAGATGATACATGGAGATTTCTCCTTTGCTTGACGGAATAAGTCTCTAACTCGACTTGCTCCGACACCTACGAACATTTCAACAAAGTCGGAACCACTCATAGAAAAGAATGGAACTCCAGCCTCTCCAGCAACCGCTTTTAGCAAGAAGTGTCTTACCAGTACCTGGAGGTCCGACTAAAAGAGCACCCTTAGGAATCTTTCCACCCAATTCAGTATAACGGCTTGGGTTCTTTAAAAACTCCACAATCTCTTGTATTTCTTGTTTTGCTCCGGCTTGTCCTGCAACGTCTTTAAATGTAACTCCGAGGTCATTTCCCTTCTCATACATTTGCGCTTTGCTCTTTCCTACATTGAAAACTCCTGCGCCTCCACCAGCACCTCCGCCGATTCTGCGCATTAAGAAGTAGCCAATGATGAAGAAAAAGATGAAAGGAGCGAAGTTAACAAAAATGTTTATAAGCTCGTTTCCTTTCTTTGATTCGAACGTATAGCTTGTAATTTTGTGTTGTTCTTGCGCTTGTGACAAGTAGGTATCGATGTTGTCTACCGAACCAATACCTACGGTTACATAAGGATTTTCACCAAGTTGCTTAGCATCTCGGTGGAACACGTCTCTAATGTGTGCAGGTTTTACATACATTTTGAGCGTTTTCAACTCAGTATTAACAACTACTTCGTCTGCCCAACCTTTATTGATATATTGTTTAAAGTTGGCCATTGAAGTTTCTTTTGATGCAGAACCACCGCCTAATTTATTACCTGTTCCGGTCAGGAAAAAGATGGTTAGTCCCACAATGATAAGCCCATAAATCCAATTAAGATTAAACTTTGGCATTTTGGGTTGGTTGTTATCCTGGTTGGGTTGATTATTTTTTTCTTATCCATATTTCGACAATTTTGTTTCAGAAAATGCAATCTTCCAAAATCGTGCCAATTATTCTAAGTCGGGAATATTTGTCAATTTGGCATCTTGCCACAACTCTTCAAGGTTGTAAAAGCTTCTTGTTTCGGGCTGAAAGATATGCACAAGCACATCAGAATAGTCCATAGCAACCCATTCGCTATTGCCTAAACCGATGGTATTGATAGGCTTTTCGCCTGCTTCGATACGTGTTGTTTCTGCAATCGAGTCGCTAATAGCTTCGATTTGGTTGGGTGATGAACCTTGACAAATAACAAAGTAATTGGCAATACTGCCGTCAATATCTCTTAAATCTACTATTGTTATGTTAGAGCCTTTTTTTCTCTTGTATTCCTTTTTACAATTGTTTCTACTAGTTTGTTAATTTCTTTCATTTATAAAAATACTTGATAATTCTAATTACAAAGGTACATATAATATATGTAAGAAACTGATTTGTGCTTTATCTTTTCCATATTTTTTTACAAAAAAAGATGTGTCATAGATGGTGATTTTCGAAAAAAATGTGTACCTTTGCAATAGTTTGTAGAGCGTTGATACGCTGCATTTATTGGGATATGGTGTAATGGTAACACTACAGATTCTGGTCCTGTCATTCTTGGTTCGAATCCGAGTATCCCAGCATTAACGAAGAGTTAGGTAATGAAAAAAAGCATTACTTAACTCTTTCTTTTTATGCTCTTTTTATTCCAACAGAAAGATTTTTGTTTTCCAATTCTTCTGTGTCTTTTCTATATTATGAATTCCATTTTGTAATAGGCTGATAATTAATGCATTATGAGAGTATTGCTCTTGGCGTGTAAACTCATTGCTTTTGCAGGGAAATTCCATTGCTTTTTTTCGATGTAAAAAGCAATGCTTTTGTGATGAAAAATATGATGCTTTGGGAGAGCTATAAAAAAATGGAGTGAGATTCTTTTAAAAGGGATATTGTTTTAAAAGAAGGTAGAAGTGGATAGAGTAGAGGACTGATGTTAGAGAGGAGATAAAAGAAAACAGTTACCTAAAATAGACTTGCCGTTGCTTTGAACGTGTCTGTTTAGATAACTGTTTTGTTGTATTGAGGTTCAACGAGCTGAATTATTCGTTGTCGTTTTTCTTCTTTTTGTTGACGATCAATCTCTTTAATTTTTCTCTTTTAAGAGTTGCATTTCCTCCTTAAGTTTCTCGGTCTTTTTGTGTAAAGTTGCTGATAAGTGAGTTGCCTTTTTTTGCTTGCTGCACTTAAGAAACCAAGGTTGTTTTCGTATGTTTGCAATTCTTGTTTCATGCGTTCGTAAGCTCTAAACAATTTATTGCGTTCGTTATAAAGAGCATTTTCACCATTGCTTACAACATTCTTAAGGTTGTTTTTGAAGTCGTCTAAACGCTTGCGGTTGACCGAAATGTTTAGTTCTTTCTTCAACTGGTCGGTTACTTCCTTGAATTGAGCATACAAACGATCTTTCTCTTTGTATGGAACATGACCTGTTTGGTTATATTCTTTGATCAATTGATGAATCTTTTTCGCTTGCATCTTCTGCCTTTGTTTCTATAAAGCTTTTTCAACTCTTTTAAGATGCTTTCTTTGTGTTCAAGGTTCTTATGCTCTTCAGAATGACTGTCGCCATTAGCTGCTTTGCGTGCATCGAAGAACTTATTGCAATATTGAACGAATTCTTCCCAAAGCTTGTCGCTCACCTTTTTGAGGAACGAATCCCACCTTTTTCCATTCTTTTTTTGAAGTGCAATAAGCTTGTCACTTGTTGATTTCCATTCGGTGCTATCAGCTAAGTTCTTCGCTTTTTCTATCAATGCTTTCTTCTTCTCGATGTTTTCTGCGAAGCTTGCCTTTAGCTCTTTAAAGAATGTTGTTTTGCTTTGGAAGAAGGTGTTGCATGCTTCTCTGAAGCGTTCGAATATCTTTACATTCATTTTTTTGTGGTGTAAAAACCAATTGTTTTCCACTCTTTTTGAATGTTAGTAACCTCTTCTGTGGTCTTTTCCCACTCGCTAATGGTTTGTATTTTTCTTTGCGTTGATGGCTTCAACTTTCTCGCATAGATTGGTTTTCTTTACGAGATTTTTCTTCTTCTTTGCCTCTAAGCTCTTCGAAATGCTGTTGATGACGTTTGTTGATTACTGTTGAAGCGGTTTTGAAACGATTCCATATTTGCTCTCTGTTTTTCTTTTTGCAACAGGACCAATTTCACGATATTGTTGATGAAGTTCTTGTAGTTGATGAAATGCACTAACTACATCTTTCTCTTCAGAAAGCTTCTCTGCTGCTTCGCAAAGTTTGGTTTTTAGTTCTAAGTTCTTCTTAAAATCGTATTCTCTTGCTTCGTGATTGAGTTTTAAGAGGTCGTAGAACTGTTCTGTGTATAATTGATATGTGCGCCAAAGCTCATTTACCTTGTCGGCTGGCACATTGTTTATTTCTTTCCATTTTGGTTTGCAACTCTTTGAATTGGGCGTATGATTTGTTTGCTTCATCTGGAGAAGTTGCAATGGCTTTGATGCTTTCTATGATGGCAAGTTTTTGCTTAAGGTTCTCTTGTCTTTCCTTTTCTTGTTCTTGAAGCAGCTTAGCTCTTTTCTCTTTGATTAGCGATAGCTCTGCTTTGAATATCATCTCGTCTTCGCTAGGCGCCACTTTATAAGCCGAAGGGTCGCCTCCTGCATCTAAATAAGCTTTTTGTTCAGCTTCTCTTTCTGCAAGATGTATTCTATAGAAAGTAGACTTTAAGCTTTCTATCTCTTCTCTTGAAGGAACGGTTTCGCTACTTGCTAACGTCTTAATTTTATCGATTATCTCTTGTTTGGTGGTGTATTGCTTTGTTAGATGTATTGCTTTGGTCGTCCAATACATTTTTCTTCTGTTTGGATTGTTGCGTCACTTGATGTTGCAGAAGTTTCATTACCACTGTTAGCATTACTTGAAATTACCTGGCTTTCGTTGTTTTCTGTTGCATCGAAGCCTTGTTCTTGAGAGTTCTTTTTGAAGGTCCATTGCTATAGCTGCTTTAAGTTATTGTTTCGGATTTACAATTAATATGATAGGTGCAAACTTACTTAAAAAAATATTGAAAGTTGCTAATGAAATGCATTAAAATGTTGTTCAAAAACGTCTTTTTAAGTCGTGTTTGACTTTAAATTAGGCGTTTTCGTTTTAACAACCACCATGAAATTGCGGTAATAATGAATGATATGATGAGCGCAAGAGGGAATCCCCAAGGGCTCTGTTCCATTGAGTTGAGGAGGTTCATTCCTAAGAATGAAGATATAAGTGTGGGCACCATCATGATAATACTCACTGATGTGAGGGTACGCATAACGGTGTTCATGTTGTTGTTAATAATGCTAGAGTAGGTCTCCATCGTTGATTCTAGAATGTCAGAATATATCGATGTGGTTTCTCTTGCCTGTGTCATCTCAATGTTTACGTCTTCAATTAGGTCGGCATCTAATTCGTCTACCTGCAACTTAAACTTCAATTTAGCCAGCAAGTTCTCGTTACCTCTGATTGAAGTGGTGAAGAAAGTGAGCGAATCTTGTAGTCTACTTAATCCTATCAAGCTTTCGTTGTTCACCTCATGGTCGAGATTGTGTTTTGCTGTTTCAATGAGGGTGTTAATTTGTTTCAAACGCTTTAGATACCAAACTGCTGATGAAAGGAATAAACGGAAAATCATATCAACATAGTCTGTGAATCCAACTCCACGCTTTTGTTGATAACTTACAAAATCAATCATCATGTTTGTTTCAAAATAACAAACAGTTATGGTAACGTCTCTTTTATGTATAATACCTAAAGGAACGGTGGTATAAGGCGTTCTTGAACGTATTTCTTTCACGTAGGGAATACGTAAAATGATGAGCATCCAGCCGTCATCGTATTCGTAACGGGCACGTTCATCGGTGTCACTAATGTCGGGAAAGAAATAATCGGGAATGTTAAAACGTTCTTCTAACTCGTATTGATCCTCATTAGTTGGGCATGTTACTTGTATCCAACAATTGGGTTGCCACTCAGGTATGACCTTAAGTCGGTCGGTTGTATTCCAGTATGTCTTCATAAGTGCTTATCGTCAAGTATGTAAAAGTAAAGTGAAGATAAGCAACATTGTGCATTATCCTTCGCCTGTCTTTTTGTTATTTTCCGAATGATAATCGTCCATAATTAATTAAAAAAATGATTTGTGTTGCAAAAGTACAGCTTTTTTGTGGGATAAACGAATTTTTGTTGTAAAGAATGTTTTTAATGATTGCAGATGTAGTGTTGTGCTTTTCGTTAAGTTTTAGGGTGAGATTGCTTTTTAGAAGTGATGAAAGATGGCTTCTAAAAGCCGATAGAAAAAGCAAAATAGAGAGAAGAAACTCTGAAGAATTTCAACTCTCTATATATTATAAAGTGTAACCTTTTAACTTGTTATTGTTTTGGGTTATTTCACAGGAACAGTCTCGAATGTCTTCTTAAGCAATTGCCAGAATGGTTCAACTGTTTCGATTAAGCAACGTTCGTTGGTTGTATGTGGAGAACGAATGGTTGGACCTAATGATACAACATCCATGTTTGGATACTTGCCAAGAATGATAGAACACTCTAAACCAGCGTGATCTACTTGCTCAACTGCTTCGTGTCCGAATAGTTCAAGATAGTTCTTTTCGAGCAATTTAAGTATTTCGCTGTCTGTATTTGGATCCCAACCGCCATAGCTTCCGCTGAAAACTGTCTTCATTCCGATAAGGTCGAAGCAGCTCTTTAGAGTGGTTCCGATATATTCTTTCATATCTTCATTAGAGCTTCTTGCAAGGATCTTGATTCCAGCTTTACCGCCTTCGATGTCAATAATTGCAAGGTTTGAAGATGTTTCTACAACAGAAGGAATAGAAGGAATCATTCTCATCACTCCATTATGACAAGCATATATAGCGTTAACCAAGCTATCTTGTATCTCTTCTGGTACTTGTTTAGCGGGAGTTGGTACTTCTTCAGCAAAGAATTCGATATGTTCTTCGATGTGTTTGAATTCATTAATGAAATCATTTTCCCAGTCCTTAACCAACGCCTTCACGTCTTCTACGTTCTCTTTAGGCATTGTAATAACCACTTCTGCTTTAGGTGGAATAGCGTTTCTCATGTTACCTCCGTGCCAAGAAGCAAGGCGAACTTCGCAATCTTCAATAGCTTCACGAAGGAAACGCACCATTAGTTTGTTGGCATTAGCACGTCCAATGTGGATTTCCAAGCCTGAGTGACCACCTTTAAGACCTTTCAATGTAACCTTAAGAGCAGCATCTTCGCTATCTGTGTCAACCTCTTGATAATCTAATGTAGATGTAACATCAACACCACCAGCACTACCAATAACGAATTTTCCCCATGTTTCAGAGTCTAAGTTCAAAAGAATATCGCCATGAAGAACGTCTGTTGGTAAGTCGTTAGCACCAAACATACCAGTTTCTTCGTCTGCTGTTATCAAGCCTTCGATAGGTCCATGTTGGATATCTTTAGCTTCCATAACTGCTAAGATGGCAGCAACACCCATACCGTTGTCGCTTCCTAAGGTTGTATTGCGAGCCTTAACCCATTCTCCATCGATATAAGTTTCGATTGGATCTGTGGTGAAGTCGTGTGTACTATCTGGTGATTTTTGAGGAACCATGTCCATGTGAGCCTGTAAAGTGATCACCTTTCTGTTTTCCATTCCAGGTGTTGCAGGCTTGCGAAGGATAATGTTTCCTGCTGAATCTTTAAATCCTTCCACTCCAACTTCTTTCGCAAAGTCGAGCAAGAATTGTTGTATTCTATCCAAATGTCCTGATGGACGAGGAACTTGTGTAAGCGCATGGAAGTTCTTCCAGATGCTTTGTGGTTTTAAATTTAATATTTCACTCATAACAAAAAAATATTTTTTTAATGTTCTATATTAATTCTTGTTTTATTATTTAATGTGTTTGTGTTTTTTTAATCTTTTTGTGAACGATAAAGACGCCCAACCATAAATTCCTAGAGCTACAACCAATAGTGTTTGAATGGTGTGAACAATGAGAACAAAATATAAGGCATCTGGTTCTGCGACGCCATAGAGCATCAACATCACCTTAACAGCAAAGTGCCAAGGACCTGCTCCGTTAGGAGTTGGAACGATAACTGCAATACTTCCTACAACAAAAGTAACCAAAGCGCACATCAAACCCAGTTTAGCTGTTGCGCTAAAGCAGAAGAATGTGAGGTAATAGTGCAAGAAATAAGATGCCCAAATGCCTAATGTAAAGAACAAGAAAAGATATTTGTTTCGGACGCTTTTCAAAGAAGTTATGCCCTTCCAAATATTGTTTACAGTGTTCTTTACCTTATTTATGATAGACAATTTGCGTGCTAATATTCCAATCATGATGAGCATTGCCACCAAACAAGCAATGGTGATGATATAGCCTGTTGATGAGAATGAAGCCAAAATGTCATCTATTCGTGTTCCCGTTTTGATTGAAGAACGAATCGAAATATCTTTACTTGCGCTAATATGGTACAGCCCGTTATGGTTAAAACGAGCAGAGAATCGATAATTCGTTCGGTAACAACAGTTCCTAAAGCACTAGAGAAAGAAACTCCATCTTGACGCTTTAATATGGCGCAACGTGCAAATTCTCCAACTCGAGGAACCACTAAACTTGCTGCGTATGACACGAAGATAGAGGCAACAAGAGTGCTTTTTTTCTTGGGTGTTCGTCGAGTGGTTCGAGTGTTTGTTGCCATCTCCAGCCACGAAACACCTGTGCAAGAATACCGAAAGGGAAAGAAAGTAACATCCAAGTCCAATTCATTTCGTGGAGCATTACATTCTTCACTCGGTCGAAATCGAAGTCCTTATACATCCAAAATAAAATAATACCGCCAAGTAAAAGCGATAAGATGATTTTTTTATAGAGTTGGATGTAATATTCTTCATAATGAGCAATCAGTTTATAAAATGTATAAGGCAAATCTTTTAAAACAACTTGTTCTTTTCGCATGTTGTTTGCTTTTGAAATACCTATGTTATGCAAAGATAGTGTAATTTGTCTGTACTTACAAGTCTAAATATTTAAATTATGCCAAGAAAACGAGCCAAATAGAAAGTAAGTGATGTGGAATTAAATATAATTTAGTTGATATGAGTCAACTGGAAGAAGTCCTCATGTTGATGAGAGTCAATAATATAGCCCTTTTTGAGAAAAAGAATTGAAATCTGTTTGCGCACACAATTTATCGCAGTACCTTTTGCATCGAACAAAGAGTTCAAACGTAATTAATTAAAAAGAAAGGTAAAACAAATGGCAACATTAATGGTTTTTAGCCGTAGTTGCAATCATGATTGCACAGGCAATTAACTTGGGAAATAAGATTAACTTGGGACAAAAGTAATCGAAGTTCCCTTCTTTTAATAAGAGAATAATAGGAAAAGAAAATATTAAGGCGAGACGATTTCTATCGTTTCGCCTTTTTCTTTTGTATATATTTTGTATCTTTGCAAGCATTATAAATAAGGTATGATAAAGCAAGTAAAGCCCAAAAAGAACCTAGGTCAGCATTTTTTGATCGACCAAAGCATTGCCCGTAGGATTGCAGACACCGTAGATGCGTGTCCAGATATCCCAGTTTTAGAGATAGGACCAGGCATGGGAGTGCTCACTCAGTATATAGTTCAAAAGCAACGACCATTTAAAGCCGTTGAGATAGACCGTGAATCGGTTGTCTATTTGAATGAAGCTTTCCCCACATTGCGTGAAAATATTATTGGAAACGACTTCCTTCAAATGGATTTAAACGATGTTTTTGACGGCAAGAGCTTTGTTCTTACAGGCAATTATCCTTATGATATCTCTTCTCAGATATTCTTTAAGATGCTTGATTATAAGGAACTTATTCCTTGTTGCACTGGAATGATTCAACGAGAAGTGGCACTTCGTATAGCATCAGAGCCAGGAAATAAGTCTTATGGAATTCTTTCTGTACTCATTCAAGCATGGTATGATGTAGAATATCTATTCACAGTAGACGAAAATGTCTTTAACCCTCCGCCCAAAGTAAAGAGTGCTGTTATCAGAATGACACGTAATAAGGTTGAAAAAAACTCGATTGCGATGAACAGCTATTTAAGCGAGTTGTGAAGACAGTTTTTCAATCAACGACGCAAAAATGTTGCGAGTAAGTTTAAAAGCAAATATTTAATGTTTCGGGCAGCTCGACCAGCATTCTACGAACAAGAAATAATGACCAAACGCCCCGAGCAGCTTAGTGTTGCTCAGTTTGTTGAGTTGACAAACTTAGTAGAAATAGAGTTAGAAGCACTTAAAAAAAGCAATAGAACTGATTTGTAATATTGAATACAGAGCACTTCAATCTGCTTATAATAAAGATTTTTATATTAAAGAGTTGGAGGATAATAAATTATTCTTTAAATTTGTAGATGCGATATTAATACAAGATTAAATATGATAGATGTAAAGAGTACTTTGACCGATGCAGGCGAAAGAATGGAAATGGCTGCATTGTATCTTGAAGAACAATTGTCACGAATTCGTGCAGGACGAGCAAACATTGCTATCTTAGATGGAGTGCGAGTTAGCTCTTATGGTTCAATGGTTCCATTGAATCAAGTTGCTAATGTGTCAGCTCCCGACCCACGAACAATCGCTATTGCGCCTTGGGACAAGAAGACAATACGAGATATTGAGAAAGCAATTATGGACTCAGATGTTGGTATTACTCCTGAAAACAACGGAGAAGTGATTCGTTTGAACATTCCACAACCAACAGAAGAACGCCGTCGTGAACTTGCAAAAACAATGTAACAAGATTGGCGAGAAAATCAAAATTGAAGTTCGCAACGTTCGTAGTGATATTAAAGATAAATTGAAAAAAGCAATTAAAGACGGTTTATCTGAAGATAACGAGAAAGATGCTGAGAATGAATTGCAAAAGATTCACGACAAGTATATCAAGCGAGTTGAAGACCTTTTAGCAGAAAAAGAAAAAGAAATAATGACTGTTTAGGATTATTTCTTTATTCACTAAAATAATTTTTGTTGAATAAACATCTTAAGATATCTATTGAAGAAGAGCGAAAAAGCAATGCTTTTGAGGCTTAATTGATAAGTAATTGAGAGGTAATAACACTTCTTTTACTTACGAAAAGCAATGCATTCTTCAATAGATATCTTTTCTTTTTTATAAAAACCAGAAACAAGTTATCCATAAAAGTGCACGGATTAGTAATAAAAAACACAGGCAGTTGGTATTCAGTAAAGACCGAAGACGGACGAATTATTGAAAGTAAAATCAAAGGAAAGTTTCGTCTTCAAGACATCAAAAGTACCAATCCCGTTGCTGTTGGCGATAGAGTAGAATTGCAAATCAACAACGAAGGAACAGCGTTTATCACAGCAATAGAAGATAGAAAAAAACTATATTGTGCGTAAATCGCAGAACCTAAGTAAGCAAAGTCATATCTTAGCCGCCAATGTAGATCAGGCTTTTTTAATTGTAACTGTAAACTATCCACAGACATCAACAGGCTTTATCGATCGCTTCTTGGCGTCTGCAGAGGCTTATAACATTCCTGTTACGCTTGTTTTTAATAAGAAAGACCTGTTGCAAGAAGATGAATTGCACTATCAAGACATGCTTATTCATCTCTACGAAACCATTGGTTACGAGTGTTTGGCAATCTCTGCAGAGACAGGAGAGGGCGTAGAAGAGCTTAAAAAACAATTGTTTAATAAAATAACTGTGCTCAGTGGCAACAGTGGAGTGGGCAAAAGCACCCTTATAAATAAGGTGTTACTTGCCAATTATATGCGAACTTCGGAAATTTCAGACGTTCATAACACTGGAATGCACACCACAACCTTCAGCGAAATGCTTCCTATTGAAGAGGGAGGATACATCATCGACACTCCCAGGAATAAAGGGTTTCGGCTCTTTCAACATGGAACCTGAAGAGATTTGTAGCTACTTTAAAGAGATTTTTGAGTTCTCGAAAGACTGTAAATTCAACAACTGTTCGCACACACACGAGCCTGGTTGTGCCGTTTTAAAAGCACTCGAAAACCACTATATAGCAGAAAGTAGATACAATTCCTACTTGAGTATGCTTGAAGACAAAGACGGAAACAAATATAGAGAAGCCTATTAAATAATACGTTTTGTGTAGATTGGTATCGCACTAAATAATCTATTGTCTACCTAAAAATATCGCACAATAATTTAATGCGGTGCACATCTTAAATAATATTGTGCACTTTAAACAGTGTTTTTTTTGTCAGAATACAAAAAATGACTATTTTTGAGCAGAAAATTTCACAATTATAATATATAATATGAGTTTGAAAATTGTTGTGCTTGCAAAGCAAGTACCCGACACAAGAAATGTTGGTAAAGATGCAATGAAAGCCGATGGCACAATTAATCGTGCTGCTTTACCTGCTATTTTCAATCCAGAAGACTTGAATGCACTTGAACAAGCTCTTCGAATTAAGGAACAAAATCCAGGTTCAACTGTAGGAATTTTAACAATGGGACCTCCTCGTGCAGGCGAAATTATTCGTCAAGGACTTTACAGAGGAACTGATACTGGATGGTTACTAACCGACAAACTATTTGCTGGAGCTGATACTTTGGCAACTTCTTATGCACTGGCAACAGCTATTAAGAAGATTGGTAATGTTGATATTGTTATCGGTGGACGTCAGGCTATCGATGGTGATACAGCACAAGTAGGGCCTCAGGTAGCTCAAAAAAACTAGGTATTAACCAAGTAACTTACGCAGAAGAGATTCTTAAAATAGAAAAATGGTGTAGCAACAATTCGTCGTCATATAGATGGCGGTGTTGAAACAGTTGAGGCACCATTGCCAGTAGTTATCACCGTAAATGGTAGCGCAGCGCCTTGTCGTCCATGCAATGCTAAGTTGGTGATGAAGTACAAACGTGCTACATGTCCATTAGAACGTAGTAGCGAAGATCCTTATGCAGCATTATACGAAACACGCCCTTACCTTACATTAAACCAATGGTCGGTTGCTGATATCGATGGCGATCCTGCACAATGCGGTTTAAGTGGTTCGCCAACAAAGGTAAAAGACTATTCAAAAATATCGCGTTCCAAGCAAAAGAAAGCAAAACACTTACATCAAGTGATGCTGACGTAGAGAGTGTAATCAAAGAATTGTTAGACGAAAATATCATTGGATAGGCTATGAATAATGTATTTGTATATTGTGAGGTTGAAGGCACAAGAGTTCTCGAAGTATCACAAGAACTACTCACAAAGGGTCGTAAATTAGCTAATCAATTAGGCGTTCAGCTTCACGCTGTCGTTGCTGGAACAGGCGTAAAGAATAACGTTGAAGAACAAATTCGCCCTTATGGAGTAGATAAATTATTTGTTTTCGATGGCGAAGGTCTATTCCCTTATACTTCAGCTCCTCATACTGAAATCCTCGTTAAGCTGTTTAAAGAAGAGCAACCACAAATCTGTTTGATGGGAGCTACTGTCATTGGACGTGACTTAGGACCAAGAGTTTCATCTGCTTTGTTTAGCGGATTAACTGCAGACTGTACTCAATTAGAGATCGGTGACTATGAAGATCGCAAGGCAGGAAAGCACTATGAGAACCTACTTTATCAAATTCGTCCAGCATTTGGAGGTAATATTGTAGGCACAATCATCAACCCCGACAACCGTCCTCAAATGGCAACAGTTCGTGAAGGCGTGATGAAACGTGAGATATTAGACGAAAATTACACTTGCGAATGTGTGTATCCAAACGTCGATGAGTATGTTCCTGCAGAATGTTATGTGGTTAAAGTAATTGAAAGACACGTCGAAGCAGCTAAGCATAACCTTAAAGGTGCGCCCGTAGTTGTTGCTGGTGGTTATGGAGTTGGTAGCAAAGAAGGATTCGATTTGCTATTCCAATTGGCTAAAGAACTTCACGGAGAGGTAGGCGCAAGCCGTGCTGCTGTTGACGCAGGATGGGCAGATCACGACAGACAAATTGGTCAAACAGGTGTAACAATTCACCCAAAAGTGTATATTGCATGTGGAATTTCGGGACAAATTCAACATACTGTAGGTATGCAAGACAGTGGAATTATCATCTCTGTAAATAATGATCCTGATGCACCTATCAACGCAATTGCCGACTATGTTATTGTTGGTACAGTTGAAGAGGTCGTTCCAAAGCTTATTAAATATTATAAGAGTAACAGCAAATAAATAACACTTTGATGCTTCATGCATCAGAGTTCTATAAAAATAGATAACATGGCAAATTATTATACAGACCATCCAGAACTCGAGTTTCACCTTCATCATCCTTTGATGAAACGTATTGTAGAGTTAAAAGAACGTAACTTTGCAGACAAAGATACCTTTGAAGACGCTCCTGTTGATTATAATGATGCAATTGATAACTACAATCATTTGCTCGAAATAATGGGCGATATCACTGCAAATATTATGGAACCTAACAGTGAATCGGTAGACTTAGAAGGTCCACATCTTGTAGATAAGCGTATGGTTTATGCTTCTAAGACATACGAAAACCTTGATGCTACACGCAAAGCAGGTTTATGGGGAATCTCAATGCCACGTCGTTACGGCGGCTTAAACCTTCCTATAACACCATATTCAATGGCTTCTGAGATGGTAGCAACAGCAGATGCGGGCTTCCAAAACATCTGGTCGCTACAAGATTGTATTGAAACTCTATACGAATTTGGTAGCGAAGAGCAAAGACAAAAATACATTCCACGTGTTTGTGCAGGGTGAAACTATGTCTATGGACCTTACTGAACCAGATGCAGGTTCAGACCTTCAGAGTGTAATGCTCAAAGCAACTTACTCAGAAGAAGAAGGATGTTGGTTGCTAAATGGCGTTAAACGTTTCATCACAAATGGTGACTCTGACATTCACTTAGTGCTTGCTCGTTCAGAAGAGGGCACTCGTGATGGTAGAGGTTTATCAATGTTCATCTACGATAAGCGTCAAGGTGGAGTAGATGTGCGCCATATTGAGCACAAACTTGGTATTCATGGTTCACCAACTTGTGAGCTTGTGTATAAGAATGCAAAGGCAGAGCTATGCGGAAGCACTCGTATGGGACTTATTAAGTATGTAATGGCCCTTATGAATGGTGCACGTTTAGGTATCGCAGCACAAAGTGTTGGTGTGAGTCAAGCAGCATATACTGAGGCACTTGCTTATGCTGAAGAACGCAAGCAGTTTGATACTGCAATTGTAGACATGCCTGCAGTTTATGATATGGTTGCAAGAATCAAAGCAAAACTCGATGCAGGTCGCAGCCTATTGTATCAAACATCACGTTATGTTGATATCTATAAAGCATTAGATGATATTGCACGTGAACGCAAACTTACTCCAGAAGAGAAGGCAGAACAAAAGAAATACACCCGTTTAGCAGACGCATTCACTCCTATTGCAAAAGGAATGAACTCAGAATATGCTAACCAAAATACTTACGATGCAATTCAAGTGCATGGTGGTTCTGGTTTCATTATGGAATACAAATCACAACGTTTGTATCGTGATGCACGTATCTTCTCTATCTACGAAGGAACAACTCAGTTGCAAGTAGTAGCTGCTATTCGTTATATCACTAACGGAACATACGCAAGTATGATTCAAGAAATGTTGCAAAACGAGGTCTCTGCCGAAATGCAACCATTGAAAGACCGTATTGTGAAGATGGTAGCTAAGTTAGAAGAGGCTATCGAAAAGGTGAAAGAAGATAACAATCAAGAGGTTTTAGACTTCCTTGCTCGTCGCCTATATAATATGACTGGAGATGTAATTATGTCGCTTCTTATCATCGAAGATGCAAGTAAAAGCTCCTGAACTATTTGCTAAGAGTGCTAACGTTTATGTGCGTTATGCAGAAGAAGAAGTTGTTGGACACCATCATTTCGTGATGAACTTTACAGCAGAAGACCTTCCTTCTTATCGTCAAAGAGAACCAAAAGCAGAATAATCGTTATTTTGATACAGTTCAAAAGGGAAACATCTTTCGGTGTTTCCTTTTTTCTTCCCTCTATTCCTTATTCTTTTCCCTTTTGAAAGATAGGTGGTGTTTTACTCAATACCTATTTATATTATAAGAGTTTTTGCTCTATTTGAGTAGATGTTATGATGTTGTTGGAATAAAAAGCATAGCTATTGCCCTCTAAAAAGCAATGCTATTGCAGTGTAATATGACTGCAATTATAACCTAATTTTAATGCTATTACAATTTGATTGTAATGAGTCTTAGGTAATAAGCTATTGCAAGTAATGAGTTTTTGTGTTGTTATGCTTTGGAAAAAGTAGACAGAACTTCTTTTTAAAAAGCATTGTATTTATGAGATTATTTGCTATTCTAAAAGGAGAAGTTTGTTAGAAATTCGATGGGTATGTATAAAGTTTCAGTTTGTACTCTTTCTGTTCAATATTCTTTCTATATAAGAAAAAAATGTAGAATAAAGATAATATCTAGTCCTTATCTATTTTTGATGTTATTTCAATTAATATATGCGTTTAATCCATCTTTTAGTTGCCTCAAATCCCCATTGAACATGCCATCGTCTACCGTTTACTTTGTCTAAAAAGGATAAATTGATAGATATTTTTTTGTTGGATATAATTCAAATGTGCCATTTTCAGAGGAAATAAAATGATAAATCTTCATCATTTTAATGTTACTGAAAAATTCTTTGTTTTTTTCCAATGCCCATTGCACTATTTCTATTTTTTTCCTGTTTTTTTGTATCAAGAAGTAAGAAGTTATAGATATTCTCAGTAGGATAGAGTTTGTACCTTTCTATTGAATGTGTACAAGAATTATCAGAAAAAGAATTAGTTGAACAAGTTGTTTTTTTGCTTTTTGCCATTGCCACGTTTAGAGTGAGAATTGTGCATAATAGTATTATATATTTCTTCATAATAAAAGTTTTTTTCCGACTTCATTTTTATAGATAAACGAAGTGCTTGGTTAATAAATTATATATGCAAATATACATATATTTATGATTTATTCAAAAGTATATTTAATCTGTTTTTTTGTCTTCTAGTTACAATGCTTTTTAAGATGCAAAAAGCATAATTATTTCTCAAGAAAAAAATTTGTTCATATAAAAATAAATCTTATACTTTTTATCGCCGATAAAACCTAAACACTACGACGTAAAGAACTACGATAAAGAAACCTCTTGAAATGGTAACGTCTTGATAATCAGAATTAAATGGAACTCTTTTTGTGTAAGAAAAAAACTTTATTTAACTAACAATTGACAAGTATTAGAAAAACGCATAAGTACGCTTCTGTTTGTTTGATTTCAAAGCTCCTTTCTTGAGTAAAAAAAGAAATAGATACCGATAAAAATCAAACTAAAAACACATACAATTTATGTTACCTAAAAAGACAAAGAAAAAAATCTATTACAGTTGTTGTTCCTCATTGCGAACAACAGTGTTTTGCCTTGGGATTTTTTTAATGTGTGGCACAGCTGTTAGTGCAGCAATTAATAGTCCTACCTCTCCTAACTACAATGTAGAAGTAGCTAAAACTCATGTAGAGGGTGTTGTTGTCGACGCTAATGGTGCACCTCTTATTGGTGTAAGTGTTGTGCAAGATGGCACTTCTAATGGTTTTGTAACCGACATGGACGGATACTTTTCGCTTTCTGTTCCAGTTAATTCAACCCTAAAAATTTCTTATGTGGGTTATGAAACACAGTATGTTACGGTGAAAGACCAAAAGAATTTGAGAATTGTTTTGCGTGAAGACTCTAAGGCTTTGAGCGAAGTGGTGGTGGTTGGATATGGAACTATCCGCAAAGCAGACCTTGCTGGTTCGGTTTCTGTGCTAGGAAGTAAGAGCTTTAAAGATCAACCTTTGACTCGTGCAGCAGACGCTTTGCAAGGTAGAGTGTCGGGAGTTAACGTTGAAAATAGCGGTATTCCCGGTGGAGCTATTAAGATTAGAGTTCGTGGAACAGGTTCTATTAATAAGAGTAACGATCCTCTTTATGTTGTAGATGGTATCGTTAGAGAAAGCGGATTAGATGGAATTAACCCTGAAGACATTCAATCTATCCAAGTACTTAAAGACGCTTCGTCTACTGCTATCTATGGTGCACGTGGTGCAAAATGGTGTTGTTATGATTACAACAAAGACAGGTAAGAACGGAGTTCGTGAGATTATGTTCGACGCTTCGCTTGGTATTGCAACACTTCCAAAGAAATACGACTTGCTTAAACCTTATGAATATGCTAAGGCTTTGGAAGAAGTGAAGGGCGTTAGAGATTTTACTGCCGACCAATTAGAGGCTTATCGCAACGGAAGTGCAGGTATTGACTGGCAAGATGAGATATTTAGAACAGGATATACTCAAAACTATAAAGCTTGCTGTTTCTAACGGAAATGCTAATACTCAGTATTATATTTCTGGTAACTTCATGAAACAAAGCGGTATTATCATTAACTCAGACTATAGAAGATATCAAGCAAAAGCAAGTATTTCGTCACAACTAACCGATTGGTTACACGTTAATGCCGATGTAAATGCTTCTCACAATATTCGTCGTGGTGGTGGACTTATGTTCGATAAAGGTAATCCTTTGTGGGTTGCTTTGAACTATTCGCCCACTATGGAGATGCGAGATAAGTCTGGAAAATATAATGTAGACCCTTATAATAGTATCGCTCGAAACCCAATTGGTGACCTTCGTGAGAATACTTCAGAGTTTATGTCTAACGTATTTAATGGTCGATTAGAACTTAAATTCAATATCGCTCAGGGCTTAACATTCACTACTACCAACGGAGTTGACTACAATGATTCGAAAGCTTACTTCTTTACTTCTTCTTTAGTTCGTGCAACTAACGGAATGAGTAACGTTGATAACTATCGAATGATGTTGCAAACTTCGAACACATTGAACTATTTAGGCGACTTTGGTGACCATCATCTTGATGCAACTTTGGTATACGAAGCAACTTCTTCTAATGATAGAATGATTGATATTACAGGTAAGAACTTGTTAACAGAATCGGTTCATTGGTGGAATATTGGTAATGCTAACACCCGAGATGCAGAGAAATGGCACTTCAAAATGGGCACTACAATCTTATGTTGGTCGTCTTGTTTATAACTATCACGACCGCTATCGTGTAACAGGTACATTGCGTGCCGATGGCTCTTCTCGCTTCATGAAAAAGAAATGGGGCTGGTTCCCATCTATTGCTGCAGCGTGGACAGTTAGTAACGAAAACTTTATGAAGGACTTTAATGCACTACAAGACATTAAACTTCGTATGAGTTATGGTGTTGTTGGTAATCAAGCTATCCAACCATATTCAACCTTAGGTCTTCTAAAAACTATAGGTTATGGTTTCGGAAGCTCAACAAACCTAGTGGGATATGCTAACGATGCTATCGCAACTCCTGATGTAACATGGGAAAGCACACGTCAATTCGACCTTGGAGTAGAGTTCGGTGTATTCAATAAACGATTGAATGTGAGCTTCGACTACTTCTATAAAAAATCTCCAAATGCTCTTGTTTTGAAAGATATTCCAGGCTATAGAGGCGGTGGAAAGTATTGGGTTAACGACGGTGTAATCACTAATAAAGGCGTTGAATTAACCTTAGATGCAAACATTCTTTCGACAAAAGACTTCTCTTGGAATTCAAATCTAAACGTATCTTATATCAAGAATAGAGTTGAAAAACTTGCAGGTGGCACCAATGACTTCGTTTGGGGCTCTAAACCAGCACCAGGAATGGTGGATCAAGCTACTATTATTAAACCAGGATATGCTATCGGAACATTCTGGGGATATAAGTGGACAGGTCTTGATAAAGATGGTAAAGACACTTACTTAGATGTAGATGGCAAGAATGGAGTAGACGGAAACGACCGTATGGACATTGGTAAGTATGCTCCAGATGTAACCTTTGGTTGGAACAATACATTGACTTACAAGAACTGGGACGTTAACTTCTTTATCAATGGAGCATTCGGTGCAAGTCGACTTAACCTCGTTCGCTTCGGTATGGCGTCAATGGTTGGAGACTCACGATTCATCACTTTGCGTGAAGCTTATACAGAAGGCTTCGACAAAAAGGGTGCAGGTGCATTCTATCCAAGTCTTACTGCCACTGGAAACCGTTATGAAGCAGTATCTACAAAGTGGTTCGAAAAGGCAGACTATGTTCGTCTTGAGAACTTAAGTGTATCTTATAACTTATCTAAGAAAGTAACCAAATTCGCTGATTTACGTTTAACTTTAAGCTGTCAAAACCTATTTACAATAACAGGTTACAGCGGTTATGACCCAGCAGGAAGCAACTTCTCTGAAGGACATGTTGACGTAGATGGTGGTGTAGACATTGGAGCTTATCCAACTCCACGTACAATTACATTTGGTGTTCGTATGAATTTCTAAAAATAAAAATCTGAAAAAGTATGAAAGCAAAACATATAATTTTGACCTTAGCTTGTGGACTTACATTCTCTTCTTGTAGTGATTTCTTAACAGAAGAGCCATTAGGAAAAGAAACACCTGAAAAGGCTTTCACCTCTCAAGCTACAGTAGATGCAACCTTAGTAGGCTTATATTCTAGTGCAGTTGCAACACAAGCATGGACCAATATGCAAATATGTGAATGGCAAGGCGATGATATTACCACCAATCCAGGTAGTAATAAGCAGGCTTGTGCAGAGAGTGATAGGTTCGCAATGTCGAATACTAACAAGGGAGTTGTTGCCGCTTGGAAACAATTCTACGGATTAATTAAACGTGCAAACTTCATCATTAATAATGTAGATAAAGCACCAATTACAGACGAAGAGAAAAAAATATTACATTAGGACAGGCTAAATATTGGCGTGCATATGCTTACTTTACATTGGTTAGATACTTTGGAGCTCTTCCTTTAGTTACCGATGAAACGAATGACAATTACACAATGGAAATGTCGCCAGTAAGCGATATTTACGACCTAATTGTAAGTGACTTGACAGCTGCAGAGAATCTTCCTACAAAGTATGATAAGTATCCTCGCTTTTGGAAATGGCGTGAACTTTCTTCATCACTCAACAAGCTGCTAAGGCAACACTTTCTGCAGTTTACATGGCAATGGCAGGTTATCCTCTTAACAAAACCAACTATTATGAATTGGCAGCAAGCAAAGCTAAGGAAGTAATTGATGGTGTAAACAGTGGTAAATACGAGTTTAAATTAGACGATGACTTCAAGAAAGTGTATGCAATGGACAACAATTACAATCTTGAAACCGTTGTAGGTTTGAACTATTATCCTGTTATTGGTAGCTGGAGAGACGATACTTCGCAGCTTACTTCTACAACTCTTTTCGAGTCATTAGGTGGCTGGGGCGACGCATGGGGTGAATTAAAGTTCTGGAAAGAGTACCCAGAAGGACCTCGTAAGAATGCTGTTTACGTTCCACAAATCCGCTTAAAGACTGGTCAGTTGGTTAATTTCTGGGACAAAGATCAAGGTGCTCCTGTTGTAAGTGAGCAACATCCAATGCTTTCTGTCTTTATGGTTAACGTAGATGAGAATGGTAAAAACGTTGATACTCCATTCGATTATACAAAGGCTCCAAGTAGAAATATGACCAATAACCATCGTCATCGCCTTATACGTTACTCTGAAGTTCTATTGTGGTATGCTGAAGCTAAGGCTCGAACAGGCAACGCAGATGCTCTTGCTTACGATTGTTTAAAGAAGGTAAGAGACCGTGCTGGCTCTACAGAAGCAATGCCAACAACAGCAAGTGAACTTGCAGAAGCAGCTTATAGAGAGCATGGTTGGGAAGTAGCAGGATACTGGGTTGCTCTTGTTACACGTCGTGCTGACTTGTTTAGAATGAACCGTTTGAAAGATGTTTTTGCAGAACGTGCAGCTAACAACGGTGTAACTGTGGCTCCAGGAGTAGTATTAAAGGAAATGGAATATGAGAATAAGACATGGAATGAAAGTCTAATGTACATGCCATATCCTGACTCTGACGCTTCAAAGAACCCAAACTTGAAACGTTAATAGAAAGAAATTAAGACATAACTCCTTTTCTATCATTTTATTTCAACCCTTACATTCGGTGCTTAGACATTGCTTGTAAGGGTTGTTTATTTGTTTTATTCGCTGATGTTTCCACCCTAGAAAAAGAGGGGCGAGATATGCCATTCACTATCGATAGACATTCTTTTAGGGAGCTATAAACCGAAAAACACACTTTTTCTCTTGCGTGTTAGAGCTTAATTTATCAACTTTTTCTATCTTTGCATAAAGTAGAAAGATATAAGAAAGACCATTGTCACCTCTTTCTTATGATGATAAAGAATTAGAATTCAGAAACAGATATAACGCAGATAGATGGATTATCAAAGAATAATAGATAAATATTACCCAACTGAAAATAAGCTAAAGAATATCTTAATGGTGCATAGTAGGGCAGTTGCCGACTATGCTTTGGCAGTAATTGCACGACACCCCGAGCTCAATATCGATGCTTCTTTTGTAGAAGAGGCTGCTATGTTGCACGACATTGGTATCTTTCAATGCGATGCTAGTGGCATAGAGTGTTTCGGTTCCAATCCTTATATCTTGCATGGACGTATCGGTGCAGAGCTATTAAGAAAAGAATCGTTTCCTCAACACGCTCGAGTTTGTGAGCGACATACAGGTGCAGGGATAACAAAAGAGCAGATACAAGAAAATAACTTACCCCTTCCGCTGCTTGATTTCTGTCCAGAAAGCATTGAAGAAAAGCTGGTTTGCTATGCCGATAAGTTCTTTTCTAAAACCAAATTAGATAAAACAAAGACCTTTGATGAGGCACTACGAAGCTTAAAAAAGTTTGGAGAAGATGGCATAGAACGCTTCTGTTCGTGGCACGAAATGTTCAAATAGAATGTGTTTCGTTTTCTTTTGTGCACATAGTTGATGAATGATTACAAAGGAAGACTAATGAACAAAAGATGTAGTTGCACAGCGTTTGCAGAACGTTAAAAATGAAAAATATAGGATATATGTGCTATATAATAAGTAATTTTTGCGGTATAATGAGGTCAAAGTTTTTAATCCTAATATTCTTGTTGCTTGTTACCTGCATGCTTGCAGGCAACTCTTTTGTTGTGCAAAAGCGCAAAGGACAAAACAAAAAGCAAGACACTATATCGTCAAAAGATAGTAATAAGGTTGCACTTCCGCCTGTTTCTCCTGTAGATACGACGGCTTTAGATTCTTTACAACGAGCTATTTATCAATACAACAAGCACATTGACGATTCCATTCGCTTAGATTCGATTAATAAAACGAAAGCAACTGGAATAGATGCGCCTGTCACTTATCAGGCAAACGACTCGCTTGTTTACGATGCTTACACTAAAAAAGCCTATTTATATGGCTCTTCTCAGGTGAAATATGAGAAGATGGACCTCACAAGTGAAAAGATAAATATGAGCTTAGATAGTAGTTTGGTGCATGCAACTGGTGTGTATGCCGACACAACCAACACTAAACTCAAGGGCACTCCTGTCTTTAAAATGGGCTCAGACACCTACGATAACGACACCATTGCATTTAATTTCAAATCTAAAAAGGGACTTATCACCAACGTACACACAAAGCAACAAGAAGGTTTTTTTAAGCAGTAAGATTGCTAAACGTGATGGAAAAGGGGATATATACCTTGAACATGGCCGTTATACAACATGTGATAAAGATTGCCCCGACTTTTATATTGCCTTGTCAAGAGCAAAGGTTCGCACAGGAAAAGATGTTGTGTTCGGACCTGCTTATCTCGTAGTTGCCGACGTTCCGTTGCCTCTTGCCATTCCTTATGGATTCTTTCCATTCACCAAAAGCTATTCAAGTGGTTTCATCATGCCTACTTATGGAGATGAAAGTACTCGTGGATTCTATTTAAGAGATGGTGGATATTATTTTGCAGCAAGCGACAAATGGGACTTAAAAACTATTGGGAGAGATTTATACAAAGGGCTCTTGGGGACTTTCTGCAGCAAGTAACTACCGCAAAAGATATAAGTATAGCGGAAGTGTTTTGGTGGCTTATCAAGACACAAAAACAGGCGATAAGGGGCTACCCGACTACACAAGACAAAAGAGTTACAAGGTTCAATGGAGCCATAGACAAGACAGCAAGGCTAATCCTTTCAGCAACTTATCGGCAAGTGTCAACTTTGCTTCATCAAGTTATGAAAGAAATAACCTCAATAGTTTATACAATCCGCAAACATTATCACAAAGTACTCGTACCTCATCTGTTAGTTGGGGCACATCATTCTCAAGCATAGGAATGACCTTAAGCAGTACAATGAACTTGACACAGAACATGCGTGACTCGTCGATTGCAATAACCTTGCCCGACCTTAACGTAAGTATCAGTCGTTTCTATCCCTTCAAACGCAAGCATGCAGCAGGCAAAGAGCGTTGGTATGAGAAGATTGCTGTGAGCTATACAGGACAGATGTCGAACTCTATTACAACAAAAGAAGACCGTCTTTTTCATTCTTCTTTGATAAAAGACTGGCGTAATGGTATTCAACATAGCATTCCTATCAATGCCAACTTCACCTTGTTTAAATTCATCAACGTTAACCCTTCGTTTAACTTTGTCGACCGAATGTATTCAAATAAGGTCACACGCTCTTGGAATGCGGTAACACAAAAAGAAGAAGCAGACACCACTTATGGCTTTCATAACGTGTATAACTGGAGCATGAGCCTAAGTATGTCTACCAAACTATATGGTTTTTATGTGCCTAATCGAAAGATCTTTGGAGACAAAATACGTGCTATTCGCCACGTTGTTACTCCTTCTGTGAGCTTAAACTATGCTCCTGACTTTGGAACTGCACGCTATGGATATTATCAAACCTATCAAAAGACCGACGCCGCAGGTAATGTTAGCTTGGTAGAATATTCGCCATATCAAAATAATATTTATGGAGTTCCTGGACGTGGACGCACTGGAAGCATTTCAATGAGCCTCGATAACAATATTGAAATGAAGGTAAAGAGCGACAAAGACACAACAGGTGTGAAGAAAATCAGTATTATTGATGCCTTCGGATTAGCGATGTCGTATAACATGGCGGCAAAAGATAGACCTTGGAGTGACCTTAGTATGAACATAAGACTTAAGTGGTGGAAGGGCTATACCTTTAATATGAATGCCGTATTTGCTACTTATGCTTACGAACTTGATGCCTCTGGACATCCTTATGTGGGCACTCATACAGAGTGGGGGAAAAAGGCCGTTTTCGGTAGATTTCAAGGTATGTCGCAAAACTTCTCTTATACTTTAACCCCCGAAAAGATAAAGAGACTCTTTGGAGGTGGTAGCGATACTGATGATAAAAAGCGTTCAAAGAAGAACCAAGACGATGATGGTATCGACACAGATATCGAGAGTAATGTTGACGAGAACTTAGTAAAAGGTCAGCGAAAGGTGAGAGGTGAGGAACAAAATGCAAAGGCAGAGACCGACAACGATGGATATATGAAATTCTCAATGCCATGGTCTTTAACCTTTGGTTATGGTATAACAATGCGTGAAAAACACCTCAGGTCGCTTCAATACCAAAAACAATGCGCTATCCATATAAGTTCTCTCAGACTTTAAATGTCAGTGGAAGTTTGCGTTTAAGCGAAGGTTGGAACATCAGTTTCTCATCGGGTTACGATTTCGAAAAACCACGCTTTGAGTATGACAACAGCATCTCTTCAACGTGACCTACACTGCTTCAACATGAGTTGTTCTGTGGTTTTTAGCACCTTACACCAGCTATAATTTCACCTTCAGATGTAATGCTTCAACCCTAACAGACGCCTTGAAATACGACAAGCGAAGTGGATACACCAACGCAGTGCAATGGTATTAAAATTTGAAAGCAACGCTTTTACCTTGCAAAAAGCATTGCAATTGCACCTCAAAAAGCAATGTAATTATGGCGTAAAAAGCAATGCTATTACAAGTAGATTGAAAATCGAATAAAATGATACAAAGAATGGTAGACGAGTGCAATGACACTTTAGTCTACCATTTTTTTATGTCTTATTTTAAGTTTGGATTCAGCTCTTTCGCTTCGTAAGGGATTGGGAATAGCGTCTTATCTCCGCTCTTTCCTGTTCTATCTTTATTGAATTTGTTGAATCGAATGAGGTCAGAACGGCGCCAACCTTCCCACATCAATTCCATAAGTCGCTCGTTTAAGATGTTCTCGAGTGTTGCTGTTCTGTTCGAAGCACCTACTCTTTGGCGCACAAGGTTCAGCTCATTATCGCCTGATTCGCCATTTCTTACCTTTTGCTTCAGATAGCATCAACAACACATCAGCATATCTAAATAGAACGATATCGTTGTCTTGTAGCTTGCCATCAGAATAGGCTTTGCGGTCGATCTCATATTTCTTCATTCTCGCCCCTGCATTCTTTACATAGGGAGAGTAGGTTAAATTCAATTCAACAGCAAGTGGAAGATAAATCAAAGGCGTGCCATCTTCGTTGCGAACAACCTTATTATCCACCTTAACCGTATCCGAATAGAAATTCAATTCATAGCGTGGATCCACCGAAGTGGTGCCATATCCAAATGCTTTTACAGTAGAAATGGTGGCGCAAGCACCATTCTCAGCACCTAATCCCAATGCTCTTCCATGGTTATAGTTGCGTGATCTGAATAAATATTGAAACTGATTGGCATATTTATTCTTATCCATTGGAATGGTAAATATATTCTCTTTCGAAGTTTCGTTATACACTTTAAAGTTCGAAGCATAGTTGCTTTCGAGCGAATAGCCTGCTTTGGTGATCTCATTGCAATAATATTGGGTGGTTTCCCATGCGTTCTTCTTACTTCCTTCAACATCAAAAATAAATCGAAGCTCCATTCTTTCTTGCCTCCGTTCCAGGATTATTGCAAGTATAAACCTCTGCATTTAGAGCCAATTTAGCCAATAAGAAATGTACAACAGGCTTGGTTATTCTACCATAATAGGCGCCTTCGTAGTTCGAATGTTCGTTAGCAAGATGCTTACTTGCCTCTTGTAGCTCTTTAAATACAAACGAAAAGACCTCATTTCGGGGCGTTTTGGTCACCTCACTCACCTTTAACGAGGTAGAAGTAACTAAAGGAATGTTGCCAAACATATCCAAAAGATAGAAATAATACATTGCTCTTAACGCTCTAATTTCAGCGTTATAGCTTTGATATTGTTCGTCGGTAAGCACTGCTTTATGTGCATTTAGAGCCTCAGACGATTGATTGCAGAGCATAACCACTTTGTAAAGATAGCACCAAGTGGCATAAAGTTCGCCATCTTTTTCAGTCCATTGTTGTGTAAAAAGACGCTCCCAAAAGCCTCCATCATACCAATCTCCGCCTCGAATAGGTATAATTGCCTCGTCACTTGTAAAGGTATTATAATCGTAAACGCCTCTATATGTGCCCTGAAGTCCGTTGCTATCTTCATTTCCGCCAATATAATTATAGAGCGTTCCCACTGTGTTGAGATACAAACGGGTGGGGTTGTTATAGCTATCTTCGGGCGAAATGCGGTCTTTCATGGGTTCTGATAAACAAGAACTCAATAACAACGACATTGCAGCTGTTGCGCCAATAGATGCCCAAAGGGCTTTTTTCTTCTTTATAATCATTATCGGTTTTGTTTAAAAGTTAGAACTGAATACCCACACTTATAGAGTAACTGCGGTAGGTTGGATAAGTATTTTTATCTTCAATACCAAGTGTTTTGCTCACAATAAAGCTGTTTATCATTGGCGAAACACCACTATAACTGGTTATGGTGGCTAAGTTATTCACGCTAAGTGATAGTCGAAGTGCGCTAATAAACTTACTTTTTACATCGAAATTATAGCCCAATGTAAGATAATCGAAATTGAGATAATCGCCTTTTTCAAGCCAATAGTCGGTGGCTCTTTGGTCTTTTATGTTCATTTCGGGTGCTTTTCTCATTACATTATAATCAGGAAAGCTACTCATATTCATCATACTTAAAGGCCGTTGCATTGTAGATTTTATGACCAAAAGCACCATTCATTTGGAGCGATGCGTCCCAGTTCTTGTAACGAATACTGATGTTTGAGCCCAAAGTTGCTTTGGGAATGGCTTGACCTGCAATGTATCTGTCGCCTCCATCTTCAATATTTATCTCGTTATTGTTATCAAAGTCGACGATATTATATCGCTTTGAACCATCTTGATTGGTTGTTAATCCCTTTGAATGAGGTAGATAAAACACGCCAAGAGGCTGTCCTACGATTTGATATACAATGTTATTCTGACCTCCATGGAACCCTGCTCCATCTAAAGAAGCTATCGGAGTGATGTTAGGAGATGATAAATTTTCACCTCTATAGGTACCACTTAGCGACAGAAGTTTATTCTTTTGGAAGGCAACATTCAAGTTAATGTTGAGCGATAGGTCTTTGGTTGCAATAGGAGTGAAGCCCATTCCCAACTCAAAACCGCTGTTACTCATGCTGCCAATGTTTGCTAATAGCGTGTTATAAACGAATGGTGGCACGCTAACTCGATAGTTATAAAGCATGTTTCGGGTCTTAGAATAATAGTATTCGGCTGTGAATACGAGCCTATTCTGCCACAATGCTGTTTCAATTCCAATATTAAACGAGTTTTTATTTTTCCCATTTTAAAGTCGGGATTGATATTCTTTAAGTGTCCAAGAGTAATGGTTGGAACTCCCAAATAGGGCACAACTCCAGCAGGAAGCTGCGCAAATTGAGCGTTATACGATTGTATTCCGCCTAAGTTACCACTCATACCATAACTTGTTTTGAGTGTTAATGCGTTGATAACACGATTGTATCTTAACCAAGGTTCTCTCTTTATGTCCCATTCGAGCGCAACAGAAGGGAAGAAACCCCAGCGGTTTTTGGGTGCAACAAGCGACGAACCATCTGCTCTAAGGGTAGCACTTAAAGTGTAGGTATTGAGCAGTTTGTATTTCGAAGTAACCAAAAATGAAAGTAAAGACGGACTTGCATAACTGCTAAAGGTGCCTTCTTGAGGGTGAATAGAGCCTGCTCCGAGGTTATTATAGCCCCATTCGTCATTCATAAAGCCCTTTACCGTAGTGTTAAAAGCCGTTCTTGTGCTCTTTTGATATTCGGTTTGAGCCTCTAAATCCAACACATGTGCACCCCATTTTTGATGGAATTGCGCTGCAAAATTAATCAGCCAGTCTTCTGTTTTGCGTTCTTGTCGATAAGCTTTGCCTTGTGCTTCGGTTGCAACAGGGAAATATTGGTTGTGTTCTAAGCTGTTAAAGGCATAGGAACTGAATAGTTTTAGATGCAAAGGTTGTGCAACTGCCACGTCAAAGTTGATATGTGTGATGACACTAACACCATTTTCGTGGTCTTGAACGCTGTTATAAGCAAGTGGAGGCGGTATTTGTGAGGCCCCAGAGTTAAGATCCCAGTTCCCATAAGCATTGCGATGCGCAGGATAAGTGGGGTTTTGTGCTATCGAAGAATAAATGAGTTTGCGTATGTCTGCAAGGTTTTTGACAGACGTAGACGAGCCAAATATGCCTAAATTAACGGTTAATACGTTGTCGAACGCTTTTTGATTGAGGTCGAATTTGGCTGTTAAATTGTTATAGTTGTTGTTCTTTACAACCATTTCGTGCCCCGAATAGCTCACAGAAGCACGATAGTTCGATTCATCAACACCACCACTAAAGGCAAGATGGTGGTTCTGTATGAATCCAACTCGAGTAATTTCTTTTTGAAAGTTGGTGTTATATCCGCCGTCAATAGCAAACTGGTTGAGTGCTTTGGCAGTGGAAATATATTGTGACCCGTTTAAAACTTCGATCTCAGAAGTGGTGTGTTCAACGCCAATATTGGTGTCGTATGAAATTTTAAACTTTCCTGCTGCACCCTTTTTGGTTGTTACTAAGATCACACCCGAGGCACCTCTTGAACCATAAATGGCTGTTTCTGAGGCGTTTTTTTCAATATCGTGAACGAGGCAATATCTGCGGGGTAGATGGTTGAAAGAGACGAAAGATCGCTCGAAACACCATCGATAATCACCAAAGGATCATTGCCTGCAGTTACCGAAGTGGTTCCTCTAACACGCACACTGTTGAGCATTGCGAGGCGTTCGGCACCGCTATGGGCAATGTTTACACCTGCCACTTTACCACGAAGAATATCTAATGGGGCGGCAATAAAGCGTTTATCGAAGCTCTCACTCTTCAGCTTCTTAGTGCTATAAGTCGTCTTCTTCACTACTTTTTTGCGTTTGTGTTTTGTAGAATCGGTAGCTTCTACCGAACTATAAACCCCATTACCCAAAGCTATTGCGCAATAAGTGAGGAGCGAAAGAGTAGAGATGGAACGAAATAATAGCATTGAAGAAGATTTTAAAGAGTGAATTATTTATTATCTTGGTAATACTTTAAGCCTGCTTGGACGTTCTTTATAACTGCGTTTGACGAGTAAGTTGCGCCGCTAACAGCATCGGGTTCAGTTTTACTTGCTTTGCTTACGGTCTTTCCGTCCCATGAAGTTAAGAGGTCTTTTAAGCGTGCAAAGAACTTAGGAGTTTCTCTATTGGGAAGGGCTTCTACCTTTATTACCTTGTTTTTTTCTTGATGAAAAATCTTTACAGGTGTTGCGCCTTTTAAATCCTTTTTACGTCTTTTGTTAAACTGGTAGTGTTAACGATAGTCACTCCGTTTTCTTGTGTTATAACCTGATCTTCGGTTGATGCACTCATCAAAGTGAGTGAGAATAGGGCGAAACTTGCGCCTAAAAATTAAACTAAAATACTTTCTTTTCATTGTCTAAAACATTATAATACAAAAAAACATCTTGTACCTCGAATTCATCTCACTTTCAATGATGGTACAAAGGAAACCAATATAAGTTATCCATTACAAAGATATAAATAATTGTGTAGTTAGAGGGGTTTTTTTGAGAGCGATATTTTTGTCTTAATATTTTTAAAAAGACGTTTTTTTAAAGCTTGCAATTGCACTGCTTTTTATGATGCAATTGCATTGATATTGAAGTGTAAAAAAACATTGCTTTTTATTGTGCAATAACAATGCTTTTAGAATAGAGTGGTGGAGGGTATTGATAATGAAGGCGATGAGTTTGTTATACAAAAAAACAAAAAAAGGCAGACTCTAAAAAGAGTCTGCCCCAATTTCTTTATGAAAAATGTTTTAGATACGATATGTTTAGTAGTTGTATCTAAACAAGAAAAATTAATCGTCTATAGAAAACAAAGGATCGTCGTATGTAAGCATGATAGGTTTTTGTGCTTCCATCTTAAGTAGATTCTCTGGAACATACTTTTTGTTTACAACAAGGCGGAACATATATTCGTTAAACCAATCATTTGTCATAATTAAGTAACCTTTTTGTGCGTTATCTGTTCCCCAACTATTTTCAACTTTCCATTTTGTTGGCTTTCCGTTAGCATCTAAATCAACTGCAGTTAGCGTCATAGCGTGTGTACTTCCGCTATCAAATGTAGAGATTCTTTGTGCTTTATTCATCTTAAATGATGTGTCGAACAAAGTAGCATAATCGTAGTTTTTAGGGTCTAAGAAGCCTCTTTCTTTGTCCATTTGCTTGCCAACGTCATAGCTTGAGTACATTTTTCTACCATCTTTTAATGATGCAATTGCCAAATTAGCAATGTCTTCCATTGGCAAGTTGAGGTATTTCCAGTTATGACCATCGTATGTATGGCGATCTAAGTCAATCTCATAAGTCTTATAATAAGGGTGTCTTGGATCGTTCATCACCATAATAAACGAGCCATTAAGCTGCTTTCCAACTGTTTCTTGATAGAAACTTTGTGGTGTATACTTTTTAGTTGGAGTTACAGTTTTGCCCTCTTTGTTGGTGAATGCATAGTTAAACTCTTTAATTGGCTCACCAAGTGTCATGCTTAAGATATAATATATCTTGCTAAGCATTTCGGTTTTGCGCTTTTGAATGTCGCTATCTTTCTTCTTGTTAGCTACCATTTGGCGTAGTTCTAAGCCATATTCACGCAATTTAGAAGAGATAATACGAGCCATTCTGCTTGTGTTTTCAGACGAATAAGTCTCTGGAACCACGCTCATAGGCACCAAACCGTATTTCTCAACGAGGTCTGCTACACCGCAAAAGGTACCTCCATCGTTGATAGGATGTTTGAAAAAGAAAGTAACATCGTTATGTTCTAAAGGCTTATTAGCTGTGTTAATTGCTCCTTGAAGCATGAGATTAGCCTTCTCTAACTGGTCATAAAAGAAGAGATAGCTATGAGAATATTCTACAGAAAGGGTGTCGTTGTGTGCTTTTTGCAAAGTTAGCTCTTAGCACATTCAATCCTGTAAACATCCAACATCTACCACTACTCTTTTGATTATGAATGTTTTGTTTGGGTGTTTCTACACTAAAATAGGTGTCAACCTTACCCGAATTGGCGTGATTTTTGCGAGATTATCGATAGAATTGGCTGTAAGTGCATTGTATAAAGCCTTGTTTTGATTGGCAGAAACACTGCCTTTGCTTATTTGTTGTAGCATATCTGCGCTAATTCCGCCATTCTTTTTGCTGTGCATTAGCTGCTGTAGTAACGGTCATAAGGATACCTAAAAATAGTTGTTTCTTATTCATATTATCGTTAAAATGTTTGTTTTATGCAAACTTACGACTTTTTTTTTACATTTAATGAATTTGTAATTACATTCTTATTGCAAAGCCGTTGTTTGCCGAAAGCAATACTATATTATGTTAACATGTTTCTTTTGTTTGATGTCAAGATACTTGTTTATGACATCAGCTGTTAGTTTATCAGGAGAGGTGAGCAATGTAAGTACACCGTGATTCTTTAGGTGTGTAACTAAAGAATGCTTCTCTTGAATACCCTTATACAGCATTGCTTGAGTGTAATATCCTTGCACATCGGTTGGAGTTTCTTTAGATTGGTCTATCATTTCGTTATCTTCAAAGAACACAACAAGCACTCGATGGTGTTGAGCAAGCTGTATAATATAAGGTAATTGACGTTGTAACGACGAGAGATTGATGAAGTTTGTGTAGAGAATAAACAAGCTTCTTTTTGTTCATAAGTCGGTTAACTCCGATACAAAGATTCGAGAAGTCGCTCTCACCAAAGGTGTTCTTTTTCGTTGTAAAGACGTTCTTGTATCTCTTGCATCTGCGTCTTTTTCTTGGTAGCAGGTAAGAAAGTGTTCACCTCTTTGTCAAAAGTTATGAGTCCAACTTTATCGTCTTTGTTCATAGCAATATACGAAAGCACCAATGAAGCATTAATAGCATAGTCTAAAAGAGTCATCTTTTCGAATGCTTGTTGCATCACTCTACCTTTGTCAATCACATTAAATATGCTTTGAGAACGCTCGTCTTGATAGACATTCACCATAAGTTGCCCACGTCTTGCCGATGCTTTCCAGTTCATAGAGCGATACTCGTCGCCCTTAACATACTCTTTAATGTGCTCGAAATCGGTGTTGTTTCCAATCTTTCTAATACGCTTTATGCCTTGATCTGTTATCTTATTATTGATAGCCATCAGCTCATATTGATGCAATTGCTTATAAGATGGATACACTTTTACGGTTTCAATCTGCTTAAAGTGGTAGCCTCTTTGAATTAATCCTATTGGACTTGAAGTGTAAGCGTGTATCACATCAAACTGATAAGCACCTCTTTTGAAGGGCTTTTAGGTGATAAACAAGATCTTTGGTTTCTGCCTTTTTAATCTTAATTTTAAACAAAACGTCTCGTCGTTGAAATACAACTGGTATTTCATCGATCACCTCTATGCTAACGGGAAAGATGTATTTGTTCTCTATTTCGATAACAACTTTATTCTCATCTCCATTCGAAAATCTGTTGTTACACTTTCGCTGTGCCTTAATTGCTTTCTTATAGTAGAGTGAAACGAAATCGATTAGTATGAAACCAATTAGTGCAAGCAGCGTGAACCATGATATCTTGGATAACCATGGCAGTGAGTAACTGAGAGAAAAACATCACAATGATGATTCCCATTGCTATGTAAAAGCGGAGTGTTAGAAACATTATAGATTCTATTTTTATCGTCTGTTAAATCAGATTAGAATGCAGAGCATTTTAATTACATATTCTTTTGAATCTTAAAAGCTATTCTTTTGCATTGCAATAGCTATCTTTTTGCATCGTAAAAAGCACTGCTTTTTGTGAATGAAAAAGCAATGTTTTTATTTTGAAATAGATATTCTTTTAAGAATCAATTACTTAGGCACTTCGATCTTTTCAACAAGTCGTTGAATGATTTTTGTGCTGGTGTAGCCTTCCATTTCTGCCTCTGCGGTGAGCAAGATACGGTGAGCAAGTACGTAAGGTGCGCAATATTTGATGTCATCTGGAGTGATATAGTCTCTTCCTTCCAATATTGCTATGGCCTTAGAGAGTTGCATAATGCCCACAGAAGCACGTGGAGATGCACCTAAATAGATGGCTTTGCTGTTGCGAGTTTGTTGCACAATGGCAGCAATATATCTTAAAAGACTTGGCTCGATATATACCTTTTGAAGCAAAGAACGAAGTTCGAGCAACTCTTTTGGAGTGATGATGGGTTGAATATCTTGAACCTTTGTGATGTTAGTCTTTTTCATTATGTCTTATAAGAATTTCAACTTCCTCCTCAATGTTGGGGTAATTCATCTGTATTTTCACAAGGAAACGGTCTAATTGAGCTTCAGGAAGCTTGTATGTTCCCTCTTGTTCTACAGGGTTTTGAGTGGCAAAAATGCTATAAATCTCGTCCATCTTATAAGATTGTCCGTCGATAGTTGCCTGGCGTTCTTCCATCACTTCGAACAAAGCTGCTTGTGTTTTTAGCTGGTGCTCTGTTTATTTCATCGGCCAAAATGATGTTTGCAAAAGGCAGGACCTTTATGGAAATCGAAAGTTGAAGTCTGCATGTTAAACACCGTAGTACCTAACACATCACTTGGCATAAGGTCGGGTGTGAACTGTATTCTGCTAAACTTTGCATCAACAAGGCGTGCCATTAGTTTTGCAAGAAGGGTTTTAGCAACTCCTGGAACACCTTCAATTAGAACGTGTCCGTCGCACACTAAAGATGCAAGTAATAAGTCAACAACTTGCTCTTGACCTACAATCGTTTTAGAAATTGCACTTTTTAGTTCGGCAATCTTATTTGAAAAAGCCCGTAAGGTCTAATCTTTCTCTTTGTATTTCACTCATATTTATAATGATAATTTATTTGTTATTTTTATTGATATTCTTGAGATGTTTGATCATATCTGTTTCAGAAATGTTATATGAAAGCATCGAAACGAAACGCAATTCCTTTATTGTTTTTCTCAATAAACGATAGCTCTAAGCCTGTTCTTGACGCTAAAGCAGCAAAGTTTTTTTACTATCATCTTCGGTGTCTTCAAGATGAATAAAGGTGGCTTTATACACATCTTCGATAAAACGCTTGATATCGTTTTAAGATGACTTCGTTTGTTGACTTTGTCTCGTTTATATAGGTTTCCGAGTTGCTTTGCAAACATAATTGAAGCGTTTCTTGGCTCTCTTATGATTGGAATGATGTGCTGTTTGCGGCGTGCAAGCATCACTAAAAAGCACCAAACCAGTGATTATCAGCAATGCGAAAGCAGTTTTTAAGACCAGGCTTTCCCGTAATATAACTAAGAATAGAAGGCTCTGTTGTCTCTTTAGCTGCCATGGTTCTGTCGATACGAATGATAGGTTTATCGCTTATTTGTGCCATCAAACGGTGTAAATAAACATTGGTATGAGAGTCGAGAACGCCCACATTTGTGAATACAATAGGGGTGCTAACAAAGGTGATTTTACCCTTTCCTAAAGGAATAGTAGCGGCTATTAGCTCTTGAGTTTCAACGCTACTATCGTTTACTACCGTTATTTCTGCAAGTGGAATAGCTTGAGTTGAGTCTACAATTAGCGTGTTTGCGGCTACCGGACTGTATAAATCAAACACCTCTTTGCTATATCCTTTATTTGTATTTATCCATGTTGCAGGTATGAAATTGTTTGCATCATCACTGCCAATGACATACTCTAGGTCTAAATAATCATCTAATTGATATGTGTCTATCAATACAGAATCCTTCTCAGAGTATATCCTAAAGTAGTTACCAGCAATCATAACATGGGCTCCTTTCCTTACAATATCAAAGAAAGCGTCGGCTTCTATGTCTGAAACATAAAAGTCTCCATCGGCATAAAGTATATTATTTTTTTCTGATATGCTTTCGATGTTTTCAATTCACTAAAGGTTAAATTCTGCACCGAATAGCCCTTTTTTAGGGTTGATTTCATAATGCTATCGAAGGCAAAACACCCCAAAGGTTCTTTTGTCATTATATGAATATGAGGGATACCAATCGTGTCTTACGGGTTGAATAAGAATGGCAAATGCTGTTAAAATAACTATGACAGCGATGGTGATAATAAGAATTGTGCGTCCTTTCATTTTGCTTTTCCTTTCAAAATAATAGATTGATATCTCTCCATCTCATTGCAAGTAGATTCGTCGGCATTATATTTTTCCATAGCGAATCTTCATAAATTGCGATGTCATATAATTGAATTCACTCATCTTTACCTCGTAAGTATACTGCTTAACTGTTTTTGTTTGGCAACCAAAGAATGCGTTCTTCCTTGCTCAATAGATACAGAGTTTGCAAATAGATGAGCAGGGTTAAACGATTGAGATCATTGTTTTGGCGAGCCAAGCTAATTTCTTTTTCAAAGTCAGTTGTTTGAATATTCTCTTCTTTTAGGGCGTCATCGATCTGCACTTTCTTGTTAAATGAAAAGAGATGAGGGAATTTTTCGGTAGATAGCAAAGCATACTATGACTATAAAAAAACAAAGCCAAAGGTATATAAAAACAAAGTCTCTTATCTCTTCACTAGGTATTAATGCATCGAAAAAAACTTCCCGAGAATATCACCTAAGTTGTCGAAAAAGTATCTCGAAAGAGGTGGTTTCTCGTGCTTTTTCAGCAGTGTAATGAAAGGCTTTATCATCATTAAATTGCTGAATAATAGCCGTATCTATCCTTAGAGTATCTATGGGATTATAATTCATTTTAATTACTTTCTAATCTTCAGAACTAATGTCTATATCGTTAATCTCGTCCAATTTTTGGTCTGTGATGTCGTTATTTAGTTGCTCAAAATAGTCGATTGAGCTGTCAATACTCTTGTATTCCGTCTTTTCCATCGTTGATCCATACACCAAAGTGGTGCCTATTGTGAAGAAAATAACCCACAATATATATCCCAGGTGCGACACAATTAGAGTTATAATATTTATCGCATTATAGTTAGATGACTGTGTATAACTATAAAGTGACGATGAATCCACACCCGTAAATATCTGCATAGCGATGAGAATATAGGTAGGAATGCTTGACAATAGGCGAATAAGAAAGAAGATAAGTCCTATTGTAAACACGAAACCTATAATGCTTAACCAATTATAAAAGCCCAATTTTGTGCTTTTAGAGATGGCTTTCGACAAGCTAATATCTTCTAAAACATAGTATGGAGTCAATAAAACTATAGTGGGAGAGAGTACTAAAAAGGTAAAAAATACAAATGCCCCCAATGAGAAGTGCCTTAGCAAAAAAGTCGAAAGAAGTAGTCGTTATTCCTACACTTGGTAAGTATAATGCGCATATAAGCGTAATAGGTATGATGGAAAACACCACTAAACGCTTTGCAATACCAGGTATATGACCTATAATGTCTTTAATTTTGATATTGGTTATATCAGTTGTTCTATCGAAATAAACCTTCTCGAATGCAAAAACAATACTCATAAATAAAATGGCAAACAATACTTCTACTATCGAGACACATAGAAATCTGAGCAACATAGTGGTGCTTATAATATCGTTTGTGTCAAATTTAGAGCCAAAACTAAAGTAATTTTGGATAGCAAAATCGATAGGAATATTGATGAAAGCCGTTATCAATGCAATGATAGCAAAGAGCTTAAACAGAACACGTTTATTTTTGTTTAGCAAACGAAAACAGCGTATTGATGTTTTTCGTTAAAAGCTTCTTTCTTCGTATAACTCAATCTTTTTTCTGTCTCTTGTCATATACATTGCGTTTGTAAGGTAAGTAAAAATAATAGAAAAGAATAAAGCATAGCGACAAGAAGATGATGAGTCCTCTTACAAAGAAGGGCCACTCGGTGTGTCGAGTGATGTATCCTTCGATAAAACCAGCTGTAATTGTGATGGGAACAACACCCACAAAGATGCGCAGACCCTGCATAGCACTGCGTTTAAAGGCAATCTTTCTTGAATAAGTTCCAGGCACAATCCAACCCAAACCCAATGCAAGTCCTGCCGCACCACTAATCACCATCGTTGCAATTTCAAGCGTTCCGTGAACAAATACCGTAAAGAACGATTCTTTAAATACACCTTGTTGATATAAGAAGGTTTCGAAACAACCCACCATTATACCATTATATAATAGCGAAGTGATGGTTCCATAGCAAGTGATAAGACCCGAAGCGAATGTTCGAATATCTACCCAAAGGTTGTTTAAGGTGATATAAAAAGAAGCTAAGAAACTCTCCTTCAGAAGCATAAACAGCCATAGGATTGCCAGCATCGATATTATCTAAGGTCATACTAATATAGGAAGGACCTAATATAGTGTTTGGAAAATCGGGGTCTCCGATGGTCGAAACGATGCCAATAAGCATGCTAACTGCTAATATAATGAGCGAAAGCAGGTGATAATATCTTGTTTTATACACCGTGTCGGGTACCTCTTGCGTCCAAAAAGTGATGAGCCTGCGCCACGATTCTTGCTTACTACTATATATATTAATATGTAGTGTGAGGGCAATATCGTTGAGATAATTGGTAATTGGCGATGAAGGATAATTGGTTTGAGCAAAAGAAAGGTCAGAGGTGATATCAAAATAAAGGTTAGAAAGGCTCTCTGGACTTTCTGCTTGTATATTATCTAATCGCTGTTCTACATTCTTCCACTTAGCAAGATTTTTGCTTTATAAATACTATTTCTTTCAAAAATAACTAACGAGTTTATTTGTATTTAGATCGTTAAAACACACGCAAATATAAGTTTTTTTGCCGTTCTTACAAGTAAAAAAACATCTTTTAAATTTTCTGTTTTATGCCTTTGTGTATCAATGGGTTATTGATGCGCTTGTAAAAAGCTATGAAATTGCTTGCAAAAAGCAATGCTTTTTAGGGCGTAATAGCACTGCTTTTTAGATGCCAAAAACAATGCTTTTTTTATTTTTTTTATGGTTATGATGTTGTTTTAAAAATTCTTCTATTGTTGTGTAATTGATTAATAGTTACTATCTTTGCGAAGTGTGGCTGTTTCGGTTGAAAAAGAAATAACTCGCATTGTAATGCTAAAAGCAAAACGAATTAAGAAGAAAAAAATAATTACTAAATGTACGATAAGAATGATATTATAACTAACCAGTTTGTGCGAATTGAACACGACACGGTTGGAGTTGGACCACGTTTCTTTGCTCATATAATTGATGTGATAATCATCTTTTTCTATGGCTTTTTTATGCTAAGACTTTATGATTATTTAGACCGTGGAATGCATTTTACTACCCAAATGGGATTGCTTTTGGGGTTCTTTTTCCTTTTGTTACCCATTCTAACTTACTTTATTGTATCAGAAACAGTAACGGGTGGACAAACCATTGGCAAGTTTATTATGGGCATAAAGGTGATGAAAGCAGATGGAACTCCTGCCTCAATGGGTAACTATTTAATGAGAGGTATGTTGCTTCCTGTAGAGACTTATGGCTTTTTTTATCTCGGTGCGTGGTTTATGCTCATTACAAAACGACATCAACGATTAGGCGATTTAGCCGCAGGCACAATGGTGGTACGAGTAAAACGCAAAAGATCTCTAACGCTTAACCTAAATAATTATAGACATTTAGCACCCGATTATCAACCACTTTACAAAGCAAGCTGAAGACTTATCTGTGCAACAAGTAGAGATTATTAAGAAGGCTTTGAAAGTGAATGAGGGCAAAGATACTGAGCAAGTGGTGATACTTGCAACCAAAGTTCGTGATGCGTTGAATATTAAAAAGGTTGAGCAATTGCCCACAGAGTTCCTCAAAAGGAGTTATAAAAGACTATGAGTTCTTGTCGGTTTATTATGTTTAAACCATAGAGCAACACTCAAAAATGCAATACAAAACAAAATGAGTTGTTCTTCAACAACCCATCAACTATAAAAAGAAATAGGTAGGAGAAACATCTAAAAGATATTATCTCGCTACCTATTTTTTTGAGTATTAATCTAGATTATTAAATTCTTATTTAAGCTTAAGATCGTATTTTTCTGGTGTTTGAGATTCTAATTTCAAGTCAGCGTTTACAACACGAACTGTAGAATCGTTAACGATTAGAAGGTAAGTATCATCTTCTTTTGTCTTACCTACAAGGCGATAAGCTTGTACTTCTTTACCATCTACATCCTTTTTGATGTTTTCAACAGTACCAGTTGAAGCGAAAGTAGATTGTCCGTCCTTTGCTTCTAGATATGTTTGAGTTAGGCTATAACCTACAGTTGAATCGTTAGAAGCGATTGCAACGTTGTATTTTATACCTGGACCATCAGCTGCTGGGATTACACCTTCATAGCGAACGCTATCTCCAAGAGTTGAATCTTGAGCCAAAGAGTCTACACCTGCACCTGTAGATGCTGTTTTTCCTGTGTTGTTGCAAGCTGCAACTAGAGCAGCAGCAACGGCTAATGTCAATAATTTCTTCATACTTTTTGTTTTTTTAAAAATTAATACTACATCAATACAACTCTTATTTTATTGTTTTTATTGTATATGATGATAAAAATAATTAATTATCCTTTACAATTGCATTTTTTTCTTTATTCATAGCAGGACAAAGGCTCACTAAATAACCATCTACAGAGAATTTTCCTGGTCCTGCGATAAGAAGTAGAGTGAAAACAATAAGGTATGCAAATGCTAACTCACCTTGTTCGATTGATCCTCCGTGTGCAATAAAGAATGCAACTGCCATTGTAAAGATCATAGGAATAAGCACTAAGCGACTTAATATGCCAAGAATAAGGGCAACAGAACATACTAATTCTGCGAAAAATAGCAAGGATTAACGATGTTTGTGAGCCCACTCCTAATGGGTCGGGGAAGGCACTTGACATTTGATCGAACGCCATATACTTCTGCAATCCGTGATGAGCTAGGAGCAAAGCAAATATCACTCGGGCTGCAAGAAGTACGAAAGATGTTGTGCAACTTTCGTTATTTGTTGGGAAATGAGTTTTAATAACTTTTTCATTGTAATCTTTTTTCTAATTGTTTGTATATATATTAAGGTGTAATTGCAATGCTTTTATGGTGCAAACTCAATGCTTTTGCAGTCTAATTTCAATGCTTTTTGCAGCCTAAAATCAATATAAAATGAGGGCAACACCACTCTTATAGAGCGTGTAACCCTCGTTTATAATAAATCTGTTCGCTATTTTTTGTATTCTAATCTACTTAATATCGTTTACTTGTTCTTCTTTTCTAGGAAAGAAAGAAGCATCCAAATAAGCTTTTCTTGACCTTTAAGATAGTCGCTCATAAGCGATACTGTAACATCGTCATTAGCCTCATTAGCAAGTGCAATGATTGCTCTTTCTTCTTCAATCAAAAAGCTTTAGTGTGTCAAGAACTCTCTCTAAAGCGTGTCTTCCCTCACGTTCAAAAGCCGTCTTCTTGTAGCTTTGACACCTTAAGATATTCGCTATAGCGGTTCTCTGGACGTTCTCCTAATTGAAGAATACGCTCTGCAACCTCATCAACTTTATTGGCAGTGTCGTTGTAAAGGTTCTCATAATGCTCGTGAAGCATAAAGAATCCTTTTCCTCTTACATTCCAATGGAAACCTCTAAGGTTTGCATAAAACACTTGATAGTCTGCTAATAGCTGTGATAAAGCTTTTAACTACTGGTGCAACTTTCTCGCTGTTTAGTCCTAAATAATTAAGAGTGTTCATAATATATATCCTTTCTTTTTATTTGTTATTTATATCTTATTGTTTTTATTGATGATGCAAAGTTACAATAAAAACTACTTACAAATGGTTTTATTTATACTATTATAGATAAAAATCAATAACTATTGTGAAACACCTTTATATAAAGTAGTTTCAGAATTAACCGATAACGCCACGCATTTTGTCTTCGAATGCAGATAAAGAAGCTTTTGCTCCTTCTCCCATAGCAATGACAATTTGTTTGTAAGGCACGCTTGATACGTCGCCAGCAGCATACACTCCAGGGATAGAGGTACGGCAATGAGCATCGATAACTATTTCTCTTGCATTAGTAAGTGTTAGCTCTTCTGCGAAAGGAGCACTGTTAGCCGATAGTCCTATTTGCACAAATACACCGTCAAGAGCAATCTCTCGTTCTTCATTTGTAATTCTATCTTTTACCTTTAAGGCTGTAACCTTTGTGCCATTTCCTATTACTTGAGTTGTTTGAGACGACTTAAAGATTTGTATGTTTGGCATACTTGCAGCCTTGTTTTGTAGCACTTCGTCAGCTCTTAGTGTGTCAGCAAATTCCAATACAGTAACGTTTGAGCAGATATTAGCAAGGTCTATTGCTGCTTCTATACCCGAGTTACCTCCTCCAATCACTGCAACTGCCTTGTTTTTGTAGAAAGGTCCATCGCAATGAGGGCAGAAATGCACACCTTTACCTAAGTAATCGCTTTCGCCTTCCACATTAAGTTTACGCCAACTTGCACCAGTCGCAATGATAACTGCAGGTGCAACGAAAGTTTCTCCACCTCTAACTACAATGCGTTTTTGTGCTTCTTTTAAAGAAACAGTTTCTATTTTGCGGTTTTCAAACACATCAATTGGATAAGTGCGAACGTGCTCTTTTAAGTCAGCAGCAAGCTTTGCACCAGTTGTTTGAGGCACAGATATAAGGTTTTCGATGCCTACTGTTTCCTTAACTTGTCCACCAATGTTTTCTGCAATAATAGCTACTTTAAGTCCTTTGCGTGCTGAATAGATGGCAGCAGATGAGCCTGCAGGACCTCCACCCAATACAATTACATCATAGTTCTGCTCTTCTTGAGGCTCATTGCTTTGAGTTGAAGATCCAAACTTATCTTCTAATTTTCTGTAATAGCTCTCCAAATTCACCCTTACCAGAATGAACTAGCTCGCCATCAATGAACACTGCGGGTACACCTTGAATGTGTTTTGCTTCCACTTCAGCCTGAAATAGAGCTCCATCAATCATCTCATGGGTGATAGAAGGATTGTTCAAAGCCATGATGTTGAATGCTTGTACCACGTCAGGACAATTGGTACAGGTTAGAGATACATAGGTTTGAATATGTATTTCGCCATTAAGTGCAGCCACACGTTTGCATATATTGGCATCAGGAAGATTCTTTCCCTTACCATCTGAGTTAAGAATTGCAAGAAGAAGAGATGTAAACTCGTGTCCATTAGGAATACCTCTGAAACGGATTCCTGTTGGAGTTCCATTCTTAACGATATCGAAATAAAGTGTATTCTCTGTGGTTTCTTGCTCTTCTACGCTTATCTTTTCAGATGAAGAAGCGAAGTCTGACAAGAAAGAACGCATGTTATCGAGTTCTTCAAATGCTTTGTTGAAAGTTAATAATAAGGTATATTGGCCTTCAAGAGCACTGAAAATGCCTCTTACTTGTTCTATTATTTGTTTGTCTAGCATAATCTTTTATTTTAGTTAGGTATATGTGTTACGTAAATGTTCAATAAAAAAAGAGTTCCCATTTCTTACGCCTCAGGATGCAAAAGAAAAGGGAACGCTCATTAATAAATAATAAACTTAGATCTTACCAACAAGGTCTATGCTTGGAGTTAATGTCTCTTGACCTTTCTTCCACTTTGCAGGACAAACCTCACCAGGGTGATTTGCTACGAATTGAGCAGCCTCAACCTTACGTACAAGCTCTTCTGCATTGCGGCCAATGCTGTTGTCTTGAATCTCAGCTAATTTGATTTTGCCTTCTGGATCAACAAGGAATGTACCACGATAAGCCATACCTTCTTCTTCAATATATACACCAAAAAGCTTCAGAAAGAGTTGCTAATGGGTCTGCAAGCATTGTATATTGAATCTTTTTAATGCTGTCAGAAGCATCGTGCCAAGCCTTATGTACGAAGTGAGTGTCAGTACTTACTGAGAAAACTTCAACACCCATTTTCTTCAATTCTTCATACTTTTCTGCCAAGTCTACAAGCTCTGTAGGGCAAACAAAAGTGAAGTCAGCTGGGTAAAAGAAGAAGATTGCCCATTTACCTTTGATGTCTTCGTTTGTAACTGTTCTGAATTCGCCATTTTTGGAAGGCTTGAACTTTAAACTCAGGAACTTGAGTATTGATAATTGTCTTCATAATTTCTTATTGTATTTACGTTGTTATGTTATAATTTCTGTTTTACTATTACTTTTCTCTTCAATAGAGATAAATCTGTTTTAATGGGTAGGTGAGAGCTATTTAATTATCTTTTTTTCGACGATAAAAACACCGCTCACCTTATCTTTATATTATTTGTTACGTAAAGAATTCTCTTTATTTAAGTCTTGAAGCTACAACGTCCCAGTTGATGATATCCCATACTGCTGCAAGGTGATCAACACGTCTATTTTGATAATCTAGATAGTAAGCGTGTTCCCAAACATCAATACCCATAAGTGGATTTTTGACCGTGACGAAGTGGATTTCCAGCGTTAGCCTCTTTTTGTAATGATTAGTTTTTCCGTCTTTATCTTGTGCTAACCAAACCCAACCAGAGCCGAAAAGAGTAGCTCCTGCTTGTGAAAATTGCTTCTTAAATTCATCGAAACTACCAAAAGTAGCATTGATTTCATCTGCAAGCTTGCCTGTAGGTACGTTATCTTTTACAGGTGATTTGAATTGACCAAAAATACAAAGCGTGGTTCAATGTTTGTCCTGCATTGTTAAAGATAGGACCATCTGGCGCTGTCATAACAATCTCATCAACACTCTTTCCTTCAAATTCTGTACCTTGAACTAATGTTCCTAAGGTGTTAACATACGCTTGAAGGTGTTTACCGTAATGATAGTTTATTGTCTGTTCACTTATCACTGGCTCTAAAGCATTTGGTGAATAAGGTAACTGTGGCATTGCTATTGTCATCATAAATACTATTTTTTTGTTAATAACATATTATACTTTTTTTATTTTACGTTGTCATTTCTTTTTTTAGACGATGCAAAGTTAGATATAACTATAAAACTATAAAACAGATAAAAATCTATATGTAAATAGATAAAATCTATATATATGGCTTAATCCCTTTGTTTATCAATGTTTTACGAATATAATAGGAAAGCAATTGCATGTAAAAAAAAGATATATAACACGTTGTTTAGATATAAATTAATGTGTATCTTTGCACAAACGATAAAAACTAAAAAGATAATGACCTTACAACAACTTGAATATATTATTGCCGTTTATCGACACAAACATTTTGCAAAAAGCAGCCGAATATTGCAATGTAACTCAACCTACTCTTAGTTCAATGATTCAGAAGTTAGAAGATGAATTGGGCGTAAAAATATTCGATAGAAAGAAACAACCGATCACAACTACAGAGATTGGAAAGCTTGTTATCGATAATGCTTGGAACGTGTTGCGCCGTGCAAAGAGGCTAAAAGAGGCGGTTGAAGAAGAGAAACACTCACTAACTGGAACCTTTAAGATAGGCATTATCCCCACAATTGCACCTTATCTCATTCCTCGTTTCTTTCCTCAATTGATGAGTAAGTATCCTAATATGGACGTAAGAATCAGCGAAATGAAAACCGAAGAGATTAAAACAGCCTTGAAAAGAGGCGATCTTGATGCTGGAATTCTTGCCCTTTTAGAAAGATATGGAAGAGTTCAATTGCGACCATTTGTTCTACGAACAGTTCTTTACTTACATTGCAGAGAATGATGAGTTGCACCAACATTCGTCGATAAAGACCAGCGATTTGGCAGATGAATACTTGTGGTTGTTAGACGAAGGTCATTGTTTTAGAGATCAATTAGTGAAGTTTTGTCACCTAAAGTCGGCTACTGCAAGCAAAAAAGCTTATAGCTTGGGTAGCATTGAGACCTTTATGAGAATGGTAGAAAGCGGAAAAAGGCGTTACATTTATCCCCGAATTGGCTCTTTATCAGCTAAGCGAATCGCAGAAAAAAAGCTCGTTCGTCCATTCGCAATACCAGTGCCCACACGTGATGTTGTGATGATTACTTCGTCCCAATTTTTATACGCACTTCGATTAAAAAGAATTAGTGGAAAACGAAGTGAAAAATGTCTGTTCCTGAAAGACATGTTAGCACTCAAAAAAACAATACAAAAAAAGTGGTATAGGTTGCCACCTTCATTATAGTTTATTTTCAATCCTTTTGTATTATCGTTCTAATACGATAGCTTTTAGCGTGTAATAGCAATGCTTTTGAGATGTAAAAAAGCATTGCTATTGTGCTTTTAAAAAAACATAGCTTTTACCAACCATTTGCAAAACCATTGTAATTCACCTATTTATATAATGTATAGAAGAAAAAAATAGGAGATGCAGTGAAAAAAATAAATCTTCTTTTTTTCGCAATAGTGCCACAATAGGGGTAAAAGACCATTCCTAAAACTTTGTTTTTATAGCCTTTTTTTCTTACCTTTGCAATAGAGCAATGGCAATGAAAGAGCTCTGTTTTTGAATTCGAAAAATAGAAACTCTTGGTTCCAATTTTTTGTAACATTCGTTGCCTTAGTGCTTGATAATGATATTAAAAATAAGAAGTAAACAACATGAATATTGATGGTGTAAAAGGACTTTTTAGAGAAAGATAAAAGGCTTGTCGTTAACATTGGGAATGGAGTTTTTTTCAACCGATGATCCTAACACTTGCAAAGCCACTATGCGAGTAGACGAACGCAATCGTCAGCCATTTGGTTTCTTAAGTGGTGGTGCAACCCTTGCTCTTGCCGAGAATTTGGCAGGAGTTGGCTCGTTAGCTCTATGTCCTGACGATATAAGCGTGGGCATTAATGTTAGCGGAAACCATGTAAAAGCAGTGGTAGAGGGCGACACCGTAACCGCAACCGCACACCTAATTAATAAAGGACGCTTGTTGCATGTGTGGCGAGTAGATATTTGCAACAGCGCAAACGAGCTTATATCAGTGGTGAATGTCACCAATTATGTTATTGTTCGAGGCAATAAATGATAGGTTACACTTGGTTTAAAACACCCGATAGCAATTGCTTTCATTGTGTAGAACAGCACAAAGGAAGCATTAAAGAACTGTATTCTTTCGAGCAATTGGCAAGCGAGGAAGGCTTTGTTATTGCCCCTTTTTCTCCCACAACCAATTGTCCTATCGTTGTTTTACGCCCCGATGAGTGCTCAACGCATAGCTTTCCCACTTTAGAAAGCTGCGAATTGCATCTTCAACAATCCCCAAACGAACATCAACGCAAAGCCTATGCAGAGGTGTTCAGCAAGTTTCACACTGCATTGTTAAAGCAACAATTCAGTAAGTTGGTGCTTTCTCGCACCGAAGAACATACTCTTCACATCACCGAAGAGCAGGCAAAGCAACTCTTTTTGCACGCTTGCGCACGCTATCCCCATTTGTTTGTAGCGCTAATTAATACCCCTAAAACTGGTATTTGGCTAATGGCAACGCCCGAAACGCTGATTGAACAGACCGAAGAGGGGTGGCAAACAATGGCTCTTGCGGGCACTCAGAAAATAGAAAAAAAGAATGCTTTAGCTCTCTCAAGAGCAGGCGAGTCGCCCTCACGAATTGGCAGTTGTTTGGCAAGAGAAAGAGCAAAAAGAACAACAAATCGTGACCGATTACATCGTAGATTGTTTGAAAAAGGTAGATGCCGAGCTAAGTGTTTCAAAGCCACGCACGATATTTTCTGCCGAATTAGCACATCTTCGAACCGACATATCCTTTCATCTTACCAACAAAACACAGTTAGGAAAGCTTTTAAATGGCTTGCATCCCACCCCCGCAGTGTGTGGTTTACCACAGCAAGAGGCCAAAGAGTTTATTTTTAAAGAACGAGGGGTATCACCGCAAATATTATAGTGGTTTTGTGGGAATGATGAACGTAAACAATTTTAAAACACATCTTTTTGTAACTTTGCGTTGCTTAAATATAGCCCAAGAGCACATAACGTTTTTATGCAGGCGGTGGCTTATTGGCAGCCAGTAAGGAAGAAAACGAGTGGCAAGAAACAGAAAATCAAACTTCGAACAATGAAAGATTTGTTTGTTGAACAATAAGAGATGAACACTAAAAGCAGATATTATTTAATATAAACAGTATGTACTCAAATAAATGTAACGTAAATATTCTTACAGATTTAATGATTCAACACGGCATCAATACAGTGGTGATGTGTCCTGGATCACGCAATACTCCATTATTAAATAATTTCAATGAAAGTGCAAACTTTCAGTGCTTTTCTGTAACCGACGAGCGTTCTGCAGGCTTTTATGCCTTGGGTTTAGCTCAAACACCAACGCGCAAAGTGGCAGTTTGTGTAACATCAGGCTCGGCTTTACTCAACCTTTTGCCCGCAGTGGCAGAGGCTTTTTATCAAAGAGTGCCTTTTTTAGTGATCTCAGCAGATAGACCTGAGGCGTGGATAGATCAGTTAGATGGACAAACATTGCATCAACCCAATGCCCTAAAACCTTATGTTTCGACTTCGGTATCATTGCCCGAGCCTTTGAATAGCGAACAAGAATGGCAGTGTAATCGCCTTGTTAACGAGGCTTTGAACCACTTTTATGCGCCTGAAGCATGTCCTGTGCACATCAATGTGCCCATTTCTGAACCTTTATTCCAATTCAATCAAGCAGAACTTGCACCTCAACGCAAAATAACAAGTTATTTTTCTGTTGCCCCAAACCAAAGCGGAATGGAGCAGGTTGCAAGACTGCTGTTGCAAGCTAAGCGACCTGTTGTGGTGTTAGGGCAAGGCAATTACACCTTATTAAATAAAGAACACATCGATTTTTCTCAATAATGTTGCAGTGCTTTTTACAGAGCCTTTGAGCGGAATTGACGCGCTGTCGAATTTTGATGACATTCTTTCTGTTCACTTCAACGATGAGCGTTTATTACCCGACTTTGTGCTATACGCAGGTGAGTCGGTTGTTTCTAAACGATTAAAACATTTCCTTCGCAAGCAGAAAGAAGGCAATCAGGTGCGTTTTTCTACTCAAAAGAATATCGAAGACACCTTTTCTCACCTTTCACGACTTATCGAATGTAGCGCAATAGAGGGCTTAAAGGCTCTTTATTCCGCTTGCTCTGCTTTGCAAACAGACTGCCATTTCGATGGTGACTGATGAGCAATTAAAGGAAAAGAAGGCGTATATCAGTCTTTGGAACGACCTCTCTTGCAAGGTAAAGGCGATGCGCAGCGATTTTCAACCCATTTATTCTTCTATGCAGGCGGTGGCTCTTTTCGAGCAAGAAATAGCACAACAGCAAGTAGATTGCTCAGTTCATTATGCCAATAGTAGCGCAGTTCGCTTGGCCAACATATACGCTTTGCATCGCATTTATTGCAATCGTGGTGTCAATGGAATAGAGGGCTGCTTGTCTACTGCAGTGGGTATGTCACTCGATAGTTCTGCAAACGTGTTCTGTGTAATAGGCGATTTGGCTTTCTTTTACGATCAAAATGCTCTGTGGAACAATCATCTTAAAGGAAATATGCACATTCTTCTATTGAATAATAGCGGTGGAGGAATTTTCAATATGTTGCCAAATATCAGCGAAACTGCAAGCTATGAAACCTTTGTTAAGGCGCATCACAACACTAATGCACAAGGTATTTGTCAACAGAACAATGTTGATTATATGGCAGTTCACAAGGAAGAGGAATTAAAGAGATTTGTTGCCTCAATTTGTAAGTCATTGTGGCGACAGACCAATCTTGCTCGAAGTGTTCACCAATCAACAACAAGATACAGAAGCACTAAAGACTTATTATCAAACAATAGCACAACTTTCAACTAAAAAATAAAGTACAATGAATAGACAATGGACACCCATTAAAGGGTTTGATTTTAAAGAAATATTATTCGAAAGCTTCGAAGGAATAGCTAAAATAACTATCAATCGCCCACGATATCGCAATGCTTTCACTCCTTTAACCACATGGGAAATGAGTCAAGCGTTTGCTTATTGCCGTGAAGCAAGCGATATTTCGGTTGTTATTTTAACTGGAGCTGGCGACAAAGCGTTTTGCTCTGGAGGTGATATGAACGTGAAAGGACGAGGCGGATACATTGGAAATGATGGTGTTCCACGCCTTAATGTGCTCGATGTTCAAAAAGCAAATACGCTCTCTTCCCAAGCCTGTTATCGCCATGGTAAACGGCTTTGCCATTGGAGGAGGACATGTTTTGCACCTCGTTTGCGACTTAACTATCGCCTCAGAAAAATGCTCGCTTTCGGTCAAACTGGTCCACGAGTAGGTTCTTTTTGACGCTGGCTTTGGGGCCTCATATCTCGCAAGAATAGTCGGACAAAAAGAAGGCAAGAGAGATATGGTTTATGTGTTTGCAATATGATGCCTATGAAGCTGAACGCATGGGAATGGTGAATAAGGTCGTAAGTAGCGACAGATTAGAAGACGAATGCGTTGAATGGGCACAGCGAATGATGGAACATAGTCCTCTAGCTTTGCGTATGATAAAGGCTGGTCTCAATGCAGAACTCGACGGACAAGCTGGTATTCAAGAGCTAGCAGGAGACGCAACAATGCTCTATTACTTCTTAGATGAAGCGCAAGAGGGTGGAAAAGCGTTCTTAGAAAAGCGCAAACCCGATTTTAAGAAATATCCCAAATTACCATAAATAAATAGCTATTGAGAAAGAGAAGCGTTGCAATTGTCCTTTAAACACTTCTCTTTCTTATCTTTTATTCTTGTTGAAATATGATCTATTCTTATAGTCTTTCTCCATACGAACTCATTTTTAAAGAGCCTGCAGGAACATCTCGTGGCATTTATAAAACACGCAAAGTGTGGTTCATTAAGCTGTTTGATGCAAGCAATCCGCAGGTGTTTGGAATTGGAGAATGTGCCCCTTTACCTAATTTAAGCTGTGATTTAAGGGATAATTACGAAAGTATCTTGAAGGCAGAATGTGATTATTTCTGTCATGAAGGACATCTTGATACAGAGCGATTGCGCCCTTATCCATCTATACTTTTCGGTCTTGAAACGGCTATTCTCAGCTTAAAAGCAACCAAAGAAAATGTGTTATTCGACACATCTTTCACCCGTTCAGAATGCGGAATACCCATTAATGGATTGGTATGGATGGGCTCTCTCACGGAAATGATGCAGCGATTAGAACGCAAACTCGATGAGGGTTTCAGATGTATAAAGCTTAAAATAGGTGCAATAGACTTCGAACAAGAGCTAACTTTATTGAAAGCTATTCGAGAAAGATATGCTTCTGATGTCTTAGAGATACGTGTTGATGCCAATGGGGCATTTAGTTGGGAGGTTGTTCAGCAACGACTTGACAGCTTATCGCAATTCTCTATTCATTCAATAGAGCAGCCTATAGCACCTGGAAACTGGCAAAAAATGGCGCAATTGTGCCGAAATACGCCCATTTCGATAGCTCTTGACGAGGAACTTATAGGTGTAAACGATCTCCAAAGCAAAGAGATGTTGTTGCAAGAGATTAACCCTCAGTATATTATCTTAAAGCCTTCGCTACACGGAGGCATTGCAGGTAGCACGGAATGGATTGAACTTGCGAAGCAAAAGGGTATAAAATCGTGGATAACAAGCGCACTCGAGAGTAATATTGGCTTAAATGTTATTGCGCAGTTTGCATCCTATATTTATCCAAAAGACCAGCAAATGCCACAAGGTTTGGGCACAGGACAACTCTATACCAATAACATTGAAAATGCCATTAGCCATTAAAAAAAGATGAATTATGGTTCTTAAAGAATTCTTAGAGCAATGGAATAACGATGAAAAAGACAATCGAAGTGCGCACCAGTGGCTCTACTGGTAAGCCTAAAAAGATTGTCCTTTTTAAGGCAATGGTGCAGGAAAGTGCCCGCAGAACATGCGACTTTCTGAATTTAAAGCAAGGCGATTCGGCTTTGTTATGCTTGTCTTTAGACCATATTGGCGGTAAAATGATGGTAATAAGAGCCTTAGAAAGAGGCTTAAAGCTAATTGATGTGGGGGCAACAGGTCATCCTTTAAGCTCTTTAAGCACTGCTCCTACCTTTGTTGCGATGGTACCTTTGCAGGTATTTAATAGCTTACAGCACCCAAAGGAGCGTGAGTTACTTCAAAATATCAAGCATATTATAATAGGAGGGAGTGCTATTGAGCCTGAATTAGCAGAGCAATTGAAAGATTTTCCCAATGCCATTTGGAGCACATATGGTATGACTGAGACAGCATCTCATATCGCTTTGCGCCGTGTAAACGGCCCTTCTGCCAGTGAGTGGTATATCCCTTTTGATGGAATTCACGTCTCTCAAGATGAGGATAAGTGCTTAGTTATCCGTCAAGACTTGCCCCGTCACTTGCAAACAAGCGATTTATTGAATGATGAACGTTTGCAATCTTCGCTCTGTTTGCATACCAATGATATTGTAGAAATAGCCCCTAATGGGCGTGACTTCAAGGTGATTGGTCGCAAAGATAATGTTATTGTAAGTGGAGGAATAAAGATACAAGCCGAAGAAGTGGAGGCTCTTTTGAGGCAATATATACATACTCCTTTTGCAATAGCTAAAAAGAAAGATCCCAAGTTTGGTGAAATTGTGGTGCTATTGGTAGAGAATGGCAATGCAGAGGAATTGGAGTTGATTTGCAAAGAGCATCTACCACACTACTGGAAGCCTAAAGAAATCATTATAACAGAGGCTCTTCCACGAACTGAAAACGGAAAGATTAAGCGACAATTATAGTGCTTTAGGCTTTTAATAGTGCATTGTTCTAGTTCGTTTCTCTAAGGAAATCGAGCGCATTTTTAATGTCTTCTTCTCCAACAACAGTGTTAAGAGCCAATGAGCCGATATCTTTTAGAAGCGAGAAGTTGATGTCTTGTCCTTTATTCTTCTTGTCGTGACGCATCAAATCGATTATTTTATTATAGTCATTGCATGTAAATGGGAAGGTAGGATATAGCGAATGAATGAACATAAGCGTTTGTTTCATCTTATCAAAGGGGAACTCTTGCAATAAAGCAGATAAGTATAACTCGCAAATAATGCCGTAAGCTACAGCAAAACCATGTGATAGTTCTTGCTCATTACTAATGCTCCATGCCTCAAAAGCATGTGCAAATGTGTGCCCAAAGTTAAGTGCTTTCCTTATATTTTGCTCCTTTGGGTCTTCAATTACAATCCTTTCCTTTACCTCAACATTCTTTTTTACAAGCAAAAGAAGCTCCTCCCAGTTGGGATTCTCTATGTCAAAACGAAGTGTTTCCGCCCATAATGTCTCGCTATCAATGAGCGCATGCTTAATCATCTCAGCGAAACCGCCCAGTAATTCGTTATAAGGAAGAGTCTGTAAAAAGGCAGAATGCAAAATAACCGCATTGCTTTCAGAAAACAAACCAATTTCATTTTTAACGCCATTGAAGTTAATTCCGGTCTTACCTCCAACCGAAGCGTCGACCATTGACAATAGAGTTGTGGGGATATTGATAAATTTTAGTCCCCTTTTAAATGTAGATGAGGCCATACCTCCAATGTCTGTAACCATTCCTCCGCCTAAGTTTATAAGGCAAGAGTGGCGAGTTGCTCCTTTAGTTGATAGCTCTTCCCAAATGAAACTCAAAGTGTTGAGGTTCTTATTGCTATCTCCGGGCTCTATAATAATGTGCTGAGCGTTGTGCAATAAGGCACTTTTTGCCCAATAAATCCCAGCAAAAACGATGCGTATTGCTATCCATCAATACAAATATTTTATCGTATTGAAAAGTCGAAAGCACTGCTTCAACATCGTGAATTATATCGTTTGTAAAGATAATTTTTTTGTTTCATATAGGCAAAGTTACATCAAATAAATGAGAAAAAGTTTAGTTAAACTTATTTGAATTGATAAGTTTTCATATCTTTTTTCCTTATATTTGTCTTTTCTTTATTATACGAATAGGATAACATATGGTGAAAAAAATAGGTGTATTTTTAGTCTTTTTATTTTGTGTAGTCACGTCTTTTTGCACAAAAATATTGTAGTAAAAAGGAGTTCTAAAAGACGCAGATACCAAAGAAGGATTGATGCAAGCTACTGTGCAATTGTTGCGTAGTGACAGTACATTTGTGGGCGGTTCTATCTCAGATGAGCAGGGATTGTTCCAGCTTTCGGCACCTTCTGAAGGAAAAATATCTTATAAAGATTTCCAACATTGGCTATCTTTCGCATTATCAAAAGATTGATGTTTCGGGCAAAGACACCATCGATGTCGGCTCAATTGTGATGAAAAGTGATGCTGTTATGTTGAAAGGAGCAGTCGTAACACGTAGAGCTACGAAGGTAGTGTTGAAAGAAGACACCTTTATTTATAACGCTTCGGCATATAAAACACCAGAAGGAGCAACCTTAGAAGAGCTTGTTAAACGTCTACCAGGAGCGACAATAGGAGACGATGGCAAGATAACTATCAACGGAAAAGAAGTAACTAAGATCTTAATAGACGGTAAAGAGTTCATGACAGGCGACACAAAGACAGCCATGAAGAACCTTCCTGTGTCGATAGTCGATAAGATTAAGAGCTATGACACCAAGAGTGACTTGGCAAAGGCTACGGGAATGGATGACGGAGAAGACCAAACCGTGTTAGACTTTGGTATTAAACAAGGTATGAATAAGGGTTTATTTGGAAACGTAGACCTTGGTATTGGAACGAAAAACCGATATGCAGAGCGATTAATGGGTGCGCTTTTCAAAGACGATCTTAGAGTAATGATGCTCGGAGCAGCCAATAATACCAATGATATGGGCTTCCCTGGCGGTGGAGGTCGTGGTGGATTTGGACGCAACAACAATGGACTAAATGCCTTAAAGATGGTTGGTGCCAATGTGAACTATGAGAAAAAAGACCGCTTTTTGATTGATGGTTCATTGCGTTGGAACCACTCTAATGGCGATATAGCAAGCATTGTGTCGTCTGAAAACTTTGTGGGTTCAACCTCATCATACAGCAATAGTATTAGTAATTTATATAAAAGAGGAAACGAATGGAATGCAAGAATGCGTGTAGAGTGGCACCCTGACAGCATGACCACTATCACCATGCGTCCCGAATTGAGCCTCACTACAAGCGATCAACTGCAAAAAAGCAATTCAGCAGTGTTCAATACCGATCCTTATAGCTATGGTTCAGACCCCTTATCTGCATCTGTTTTAAGTGCAATGGCAACAAATGGAGCCGTTGTTAACACCCAATCAGAAAACACTATTGCCTATACTGATAACCAAGCATTTAGCTTAAAGCTACAAGGAACACGCAAGTTGAACACCAGTGGTAGAAGTATTACTTTAGAAACAAAGTTCTCTACTTCTAAAACCGATGCCAATCAATTTGCCATGAGCAATGTGCATTTGTATCAAGTAGCCAACTCTTTGGGTCAAGATTCAACCTATCAGGTGAATAGATACATGGTTTCGCCAGAGAGAAGCAATAGTTATAGCGTTAAAATGATATACAGTGAGCCAATAGCACGCCGTGTTTATTTGCAGTTTGGATATAAATTTGGATATGGAGTGAATAAAGGTGACCGCCAAATATACGACTTTAGTAATTTAGGCGAAACCTTCTTCAGTGGCTTGCAACCATTTTATAGACGTTGGGACAGCTATCTTTCGATCTTACCCAATGCTTATTCAACTTATAAAGACGATGCTTTGAGCCGTACTTCTCGTTATGAAAGCTATAAGCATGATATCGAATTAGGACTTAAAGTAACTCGAAAAGCATATCAATTGAGTGCAGGTGTGATGTTAGAACCACAAAAAACACACTTCATTCAATCGTACTTAAATGTGAATACCGACACAGTTAGAACAGTATTGAACTTTAGTCCGACCTTTGAGTTAAACTATAAGTTCTCTGATGTGAGCAAATTGAAGTTAACTTATCGTGGAAAAACAAGTCAACCAACCATCACACAGCTGTTAGATATTCGTGATAATAGCAACCCATTGAATATCTATCAAGGTAATTCGGGATTGAAACCAGCCTTTGTAAACAGCTTGCGTTTGTTCTATAACAACTATATTGAGAAGAAACAAAGATCGATGATGGCACACATCAACTTCTCTTCTACACGCAATGCGATAAGTAATAAGGTTGAATACGACACACAAATAGGTGGAATGCTCACACGTCCTATCAACGTAAATGGCAATTGGAACGCTTCAGGAGCATTTATGTTTAATACAGCAATCGACTCTTTGGGCTATTTCAACTTCAACTCTTTCAGTAATGTTAACTACAATAACTATGTAAGTTATTTAGCTCTTAGTGCAGGAACATCAGCATTAAAGAACGTTACTCGTGCGCTAACACTTTCAGAGCGTGCGTCGTTTGGATATAGAAATTCGTGGATTGAGGTAGAATTAAATGGTACAGTAGATTATACTCGCAGTAGCAATACATTGAAAGTGGGCAATAGTAATCTCAATACATGGCAGTTTTCGTATGGAACCAACGTCACTTTTATGGCTCCATGGAATATGCAAATCACCACAGGACTTACACAAAACAGTCGTAGAGGCTTTAGTGATAAGTCGATGAACACAAACGAATTGGTTTGGAATGCACAGGTTTCGCAAAGCTTCTTGAAGTCAAAATCATTAACAGTGAGCCTTCAATTATACGACATCTTGCATAACTTGAGTAGCGTGAGCAGAACAATCGATGCATTAAAGCGTAGCGACATCTCTTATAACACCATCAACAGCTATGCCATGTTGCACGTTATTTATAACGTAAACCTATTTGGTGGCAAAGAAAATCGTGACAAAATGCGTCCAAACGGTGGCCCAGAAGGACGAGAAGGAATGCCACCTATGCCACAAGGAAGAGGCAATAGAGGAGGATTTGGCGGTGGAATGCCACCAAGATAGAAGCCTGAACTGAGGATAATAGCTATCCTATTATAAAAATAGAACAGAAGCAAAAGTGCAACTTTAGCGAGGGTTTCTCGATAATTATATGTATTTTTGTTTCTGTTTTTTTGTTGATACTTAGATATAAGAGCATATAGAGATGGAAATAAACCTTACGAATAAAAGCAGTGTTTGTGCTTCATGTTAAGAAAGGATATGAAGACAGAGAGCAACATATTAAAAGCTATGTTGCAGAAGATGAATATTCCTTTTTCGTGGATTCTCGATGGAGATATTGCCGATTTAACTCCCGAAATTCTTGATAAATACTTTGCCGGAGACATGCATAAGGCAGGTGCAACCGCTTCTTGTGCATATAAACATGTGTTAACTTATAAAGAGATTATAGCGAAAAACCTCGATGGGGCATTGATATTAGAAGACGATATTCAGCTCGATCCACGTCTTTTTATTGATATATTCAATAAGAGTTTAACCGAATTGAATAGCGAAGAGCAAGAGCCTTCGATTATTTCTTACGAAGACACTCGTCTTCGTTTTGTTCCCAAAAGTAAGAGAGTGGGAGGGAAAGTGTTATATCCTGGCGACAGAGATCGTATGGCTGGGGCTTATTATATCAACAAAAAAGGAGCAGAACTGATTATAAATGAATTGGAAAAGCAGGCTATGGATATTCCAGTAGACTGGTATCATGCTAAGTTGTTGCACGAAAATAAGTTGAAATATTATTGGTGTCAGCCCACTATTGCAACGCAAGGCAGTCATATAGGCACGTTTAAATCGAGTATAAGTATAAAAAGATAATCTTTGGATTACGTTGAAATGGCGATTTAAACGCTTTTATAAAAAATGGTTATACGAGTTGAGATAGAACTCTAAGAGATGGAAAGTGGAGTAGAATTGATATCGAATTGAAAATCAAGAACTTTCTAATTTCGTAAAAGGCACATTCTTATTAGAATAAAAAAACAATGGTATTACACTATAAAAGCATTGCTTTTGAGGTGTAATACCATTACTTTTATGCTGTAAAAGCATTGCTCTTACTTCTTAAAAAGAAATTGTATCGAGAAACATTCTTTTTTTCTTTTTTTTAATACGAAAACATCATCGCTACATTCTTATTTCGAATGAGTTGGCTAATGAGATGCAAGTTTTTGGCTTTGATTTGAAGTGCTTTTTGAGGTGTTTGCATTGAGGCTTTGCAGGACTTAATCAAGCTCGTCGAAGTCGTCGTCAATACCAAATATAACAGGTTCAACAAACGCATCAAGTGCTCTTCGCTCTTTCTTAGTGGGTCGTCCCGTTCCTCTTACTCTGTCAACAAAACCACTTATTCTGCTCATCTCAAGCAATTCGTATTGCTTTGGGTCTGTAACATTCTCGTAAATCTCAGGAATGAGCTTTTGCACCAACACGCTGTTCAATGGCTTTTTAGCACTTTAAACGAGTAGGTGATAGGCGATTTTTTTCACATGAACTGTGTCGCCTTCTTTAATCATTCTACTTGGTTTTATGGTGCTTCCGTTGAATGTTACTCTTCCATTCTTACACGCATCGGCAGCTAATGAGCGGGTTTTTAAAAAAATACGTGCAGCCCACAACCATTTATCAATTCTTGCTTCCATACGCACTTATTCAACTTCTTTTACAATGTGTTCTATTTGCGATTGAATTGGTTCATGGTGATATCGACTCCCGCAAGAACAAAACTTTTAATGATTTCTACAGCCGTATCGATTTGGGGTTGTAGCGCTGTTAGTTCTTCATCGGTGAATTTTTCCCAATACCCAATCAACCTGTTTTCCTTTCGAAAAAGTCGTTACCTATTCCAAAAACGCAATCGTGCATACTGCTGACCGATGAGCTGTTGGATGTGACCTGTGCCGTTATGACCGCCATTACTGCCGCTTGCTTTAAGTCTAAGGGTGCCAAGTGGCAAGGCAAGGTCGTCTACAATAACAAGTAAACGCTTTTGATCTATGTTCTCTTGGTTAAGCCAATAGCGAACTGCATTACCGCTTAAATTCATGAAAGTGGTTGGCTTTAGCAAGAAAATCTTTTTTCCTTTCAATGTGGTTTCAGCAACAAAAGCCATATCGTTTGTCGCTATAAAAACAATATTGGATGCCTTCGCAAAGGCATCCAATATCATGAAAACCGGCATTGTGGCGGGTGTTATCATATTCATAACCTGGGTTCCCTAATCCCACAATTAAGTATTTATCCATTTCTAATAATTAGAAAATGTCAATGTATCTTATTTACCTTCTTTTGCTGCTTGTGCTGCCATTGAAGCTGCACGAGTCATCTTAATAGAGCAAACAACAACGTCTTTACCTGTTACAAGTTCCAAACCTTCGTATGAAAGTTGTCCAACTTTGATGCTCTTACCGATAGTTAGAGCTGTAACGTCAACGTCTAAGTGCTCAGGAAGTGATTTGTATGGAGCTTTAACGTTAAGCTTACGTAATGAAAGACTCATTCTACCACCATCTCTAATACCTTGAGCAAGACCCACAAGTTTAACTGGTAGACCAATAGTAATAGGCTTTTCTTCATTAACTTCTAAGAAATCAACGTGAAGAACAGCGTCTGTTACTGGGTGGAATTGAATTTCTTTCAAGATAGCTGTGTGTAATTTACCATCAACTGTTAAGTTAACAAGGTAAATGTGTGGTGTGTAAATAAGCTTACGAAGCTCTGTCATTGGCACAGTGAATGAGAAAGCTGATGGCTTTCCATCGGTTGTTGCGATGCCATACATGTTACATGGGATAAGACCTTCTTTTCTTAAAGACTTTGAAGCCTTCTTTCCTAGGTCGCTACGAAGTTGACCTGTTAAATTAATTTCTTTCATTTTGTGTTACTCTAAATTAAGTGTTTATAAATAAAATGCCTTAATTCGCCATCACACGAGAATCTTTCTCAGATATAGATGTGCCACGAAAAAAAGCGGTGCAAAGATAACGCTTTTTTTCTTGAAATATACACAATAGCATAAAAAAAGCATATAATTAGAGGTGTTTTTTTGTTTATTCAGTAGAAAAAAAGTACCTTTGCAGCATCATAAGAGGCTATAAACTAAGTTGGTCGCAACTGTCGTTTGTCTCTCAAAAATATAGCATTTCAAAAAAACACAGATATAAAAAAACACAAACTTATTTACAACATGATAAATCGTGAATTGATAAGAATTAAAGTGGTTCAGTTGACTTATGCCTACTATCAAAACGGCAATAAAAATATGGATAACGCTGAGAAAGAATTATTATTCAGCATCTCTAAGGCTTATGATCTATATAATTATTTGCTTGCTTTGATTGTTGCAATAACCCAAGAAGAGCGCTTAAGGGTTGAAGTTGCTACACTTAGAGCTGTGAGAGAAGGCACACCTGCACCATCACAGAAATTTGTTAACAATAAGTTTGCGTTGCAATTGGAAGAGAACATCATGCTAAATGAGTTCTTAGAGCATCAAAAACAAAGTTGGAAAGACGACACCGAATTTGTAAGACGCTTATGTAATACAATTGAACAAAGTAGTGCTTATGTTGAATATATGTCGACATCAACATCTACTTACGATGAAGATAAGGAGCTTTGGCGCAAACTTTATCGCCAAATAATACAAGATAATCCTGATCTTGATGCCCTTTTAGAAGAGAAGAGCTTATATTGGAATGATGATAAAGAGATAGTTGACACCTTTGTTATTAAGACAATAAAGAAGTTTGACGAAGCAAAAAAGGAACAACAAGAGCTTCTTCCTGAGTATAGAGACGTAGAAGATAAGGAATTTGCACGCAAACTGTTCCGTGCTACCATTTTAAATGCAGACCAATACCAAAGCTATATGAGCGAAACAAGTCGCAATTGGGATTTCTCTCGCTTAGCTTATATGGACGTAGTGATTATGCAAATTGCCATAGCAGAAATGCTTACGTTCCCAAGTATACCTGTAAGTGTAACCATAAACGAATATGTAAACCTTGCAAAAATTGTACAGTACATCTCGTAGTGGTGGCTATATCAATGGTATGCTCGATACTATTGCTCGCTTTTTGCTAGACACTGGCAAGATGTTTAAAATGATGAACTCACCTAAAAAGAACGAACAAGCAAATGGAGGACAACAACAATAAGTTGAAACCCCAATGCAAGTATCTTATTATAAGGTGTTGAAATAAAACGAATAATTAACAAACTAAATATTTAAAAGCAAAAATGAATATATTGTTTTTTTAGCAGCTCAAGGAGCAGCGAAAGGTGGACAATCATCTTTCTTAATCATGATGGTTGTAATCTTTTGTAATCATGTGGTTCTTCATGATTCGCCCACAACAAAAAAACGTCAAAAGGAAACTCGTAACTTCCAAAAATAGCCTTGCAGAGGGTACAAAAAGTAATCATTGGAGGTGGAATTTACGGTGTTGTTAAGCACATTGACTTAACAACTAACAAGGTAGACGTTGAAGTTAGCAAGGGAGTTGTATTGACTGTTGACAAAGCAAGCGTATTTGCTGACCTTGCATCTCAAGCAGAAAACAAGGCATAAGCATGCTAAATGAAAAAAATAAGATACTTAAAAAAATATAATGAAAGTGAGGAATTCCTTATTGGCTTTTTGCTAATAAGAAGTTTCTCATTTTCTTGTTTTTTTTGTTTCTTAGTACCATCTTTTGGCTCTCAATAGCATTAAATGAAATTGTAGAAAAAGAGATATCCGTTCCTATTCGTTTAGCGAACGTACCTCAAAATGCGGTGATCACAACGCCACTTCCAGACACTGTGCGAGTTACATTGCGTGACAAAGGCTTTGCATTGCTACCTTATTTATACGGAGATAAACTACATTCCATTGCAGTTAATTTCTCAACGTATGCCAATAAGAATGGTAATATCGGCCAAGTGCCTAATGCAGACATTCAGAAGTGCATTCTACAATCTCTTTATGCATCGACACAAATCACCTCAATCAAGCCAGATAAGTTCGAATTTTATTATAATTACGGCTTATCTAAAAAGGTTTCTATTCGCTTAAAGGGTACCATTAGAACCGCAAGTGGTTACTATCTCTCACAAGTTCGATTCAATCCCGAGCGTGTAACGATATATGCCAGCAAGCATTTGCTCGACAGCATCGCCCATATCTACACGAAACCGCTCCACATCACCAATATGGTTGATACAATACAGCAGGCAGTTGAGCTTCAAACCATAAAGGGTGTGAAGATCGTTCCCAATACAGTTAAGTTGACATTGTATCCCGATATCTTAACAGAAGAAGCCATAGAAGTGCCCATTACGGCAGTGAATATGCCACAAGGAAAGGTCCTTCGCACCTTCCCATCACGTGTAAAGGTGCTTTTATTCGGTAGGAGCAAGCAGGTATAGAACCGTTTCTGTAAATGGATTTAGAGTGGAAGTAGATTATAACGAGATGCAAAAGAATCCATCAGATAAGTGTACCATCGTTCTAAAAACATTCCCTTCGAACATTTCTAACGCACGATTAGAAACCAATCAGGTTGATTATCTAATAGAACAGCAATGAAACAGCTAAACGAAAAGCCTGCCAAGCGAGTTATTGCGTTAACAGGTGGCATTGGAACAGGAAAGAGTTTTGTTGCGAAAATACTTCAACAAAAGGGAATAGAGGTATTCGATTGCGATCGCTCTGCAAAGAAACTGATGCGTGAAAACGAAGAAGTGAAGAAGAAAATCGTAGATTTGGTGGGAAAAGAGGCTTATCAAAACGATGTTCTAAACAAAGCATTGTTAGCTAAGTTCTTATTAGCTTCGCCTCAAAAATGCTACTGACTTTAAATGAAATTGTGCACCCAGCGGTGGCAAAAAGACTTTGAAAAATAGCGGATTAGAGTGGATTGAAAGCGCCATATTATACGACAGTGCGTTTGATAAAAAGGATAGATATTGATTTTTGTAGTATGCGTCAGTGCGCCTTTAGAAACAAGGATATCACGCATTATGCAGCGTGACAATATCACCCGAGAAGCCGCTCTTCAGTGGATAACAAAGCAGCTCAATCAAGATGAAGTCATTGCGAAAAAGCCGATTTTGAGTTGGTGAATGACGGAATAAAAGACGTAGAAATACAGTTAAACGAAATATTAAGTAAAAATACAAGAATAAAAAAACATTAGAAAGATTATGGAGACAATTTTATCTATTGCGGGTAAGCCCGGACTTTATAAATTGGTATCACGTAGCAATACAGGACTTATTGCTGAGACCCTAGACGACCAACATAAGCGCCTTCCTATCTTTGCAACTGATAGAGTAACAAGCCTCTCTGACATTGCAATGTATACCGATGCAGACGATATTCCATTGTGGAAAGTATTGAAAAGTGTAGGTGAAAAAGAACAAAGTAAAGAGAGTTCGTTTAACTATAAAAAAGCTTCTAAAGCAGAACTTCACGAGTATTTCTCAGCAGTTCTTCCTTCTTATGATCGTGATCGTGTACACGATAGCGACATTAAGAAGCTTATTCAATGGTACAACCTATTGGTAAAGAATGGTTATACCGATTTTGAAGAGTTGTTAAATACCAATCCTTCAGGTGAAGAAGAATAATAATTTGTTGAAAAACTATCGACTTTCGTTTGGGGTAAACCTTACGAAAGCCCCTCGATAGCAAAGCAACAAACCACAAAATATTTACTAATAACAACGTTGTTAGCATCAAAACAAAGCGTCCTCTAATACCTTTCGACTTAGAAAGACAATAGTGGATGCTTTTGTTTTATATCTTTTTTACAATACAGATTTATTTATTCAATTATTATGATATTAAACATACTCCTCATTATAATAGGCGTTGCGGTGGTTTTAGTTGGTGCAGACATCTTAACAAAAGGCTCTGTAGCTCTTGCTCAGCGTATGAAAGTGTCGCAAATCGTTATCGGTTTAACGATAGTTGCAGCGGGAACATCTATGCCCGAGTTCTTTGTGAGTTTTGTTTCGGCAATAAAAGGAACCCCCGACCTTGCTATTGGTAACGTAGTTGGTAGCAATATCTTCAACTCTTTGCTCATTGTTGGTGTGTCGGCAGCCGTTACTCCCATCGTTATTCTTAAAGGAACTGTGCGAAAAAGACATTCCCTTTGCTTGCTTCGCATCATTGCTTTTACTTGGGTTATGCTTCGATGGAAGTATCAGTAGAATAGATGCAGCCATTCTTTTTGCCACTTTCTTAGGTTTCCTTTTATTCACATTGAAGAACGCAAAGAGTGGAGATGAAGGCGAGATAGAATCATTAGAGAATGCTAGCGTATTGAAATCAGTCCTATTTATCATAGGTGGTTTGGCTGGATTGATTATTGGAAGTAACCTATTTGTAGACTCAGCCACCTTTCGTTGCACAACAACTTGGAGTGAGTGAGGCCGTTATTGGACTTACAATTGTTGCGGGTGGAACATCTCTTCCCGAGCTTGCTACAAGCGTAGTAGCGGCAAAAAAAGGTAATAGTGGCATCGCAATAGGTAATGTGTTGGGCTCAAACGTGTTCAATATCTTAGCTATCTTGGGTTTAACTAGGTGTCATCTCTCCAATGAAAAATCAACGGCATCACTATGCTCGACTTTGCTGTTCTCATTGTGTCGATGGTGCTTTTGTGGGTGTTCTCTTACACCAAATACACCATTAAACGCTGGGAAGGATTTGTGCTTACAGGCGTATTTCTTTGGCTTATATGAGCTATCTTTTTATGCATATCTAATCCTCTTATAAAAATAAAAGCGAAAGAGATTACAAATAGAATGTAACTTAGGCAGATAGAAAAAGGCGATGCTTTTTGCATGCTAATAGCAATGCTTTTAGGGCGCAAACTCAATGCTTTTTAAGATGTAATAACAATGCAATTGCCAACCATAGGCAATGAGGATATATTCTAATACAAAAAGAAAGGGGTCTAAAACAATTCGTTTTAGTCCCCTTTTCTTATGTCTTATGATACCTTCGAGAGTATCTTTTATTTGTAATTATCTTAGTTTGCAACCCTTAAATGCGTAGAAAGCAATATAAACGAAGCAAGGAAGACAAAGCCAATAAGCGTTTTTGTGCGCCGAAAAAGATCTTTAAACCAACCGAAAAAGAAGAGTTAGAATAGCACCTCCGAACAAGCCCATTGTTAGAAGAGAAGAACCTGTTTTGGTGAACTTTCCAAGATCTTTCATTGCCAAAGGCCATATCGCAGGCCACATTAACGAGCAACCTAGAGCCACAATACCAATGCTATAGATACTTAAATGTGCAGGAAGAGTAGCCACACATATGGTTCCTATGACTGCAACAATAGCACAAATTTTAAGCGCAGTGTTTTTGACTTAGATACTTAGGAATGAACAATATGCCCGCAATATAGCCAATACTCATTGCAATAGGGGTAATCCACGAGTAGTTTTCAGCCGCTGCAAGTCCTAGCGTTTTAGCATAGTCGATAACTGAACCCAATGCAATTGTTTCTACACCAACGTAGAAGAAAATAGCAATACTACCCAATACAAGGTGTGGGAACTGCAAAAATAGAAGTCTTGCTGTTAGCATATTGTGCCACTTCTTGCGATTCTTCTTCGTTAGAATCGTCTTCACCTGTAGCCTTAATTTCTGGTAATGGAGAAACAAGAGCAATCAAACCAAGAAGCAAGAACAATCCGCTTAGGATATAAAAAGGAAGATCTAATTGTGTAACTTTGATGTCGAGAGTACTTCCAAGCACTGCTGCAATGAACAAAGGAGATATTGGCCATGCCAATTTATTAAGTATTCCGATGATGCTTATGCGCTTTGCTGCACTCTCAATAGGGCCTAATATGGTGATATAAGGGTTAATTGCTGCTTGCAAAAAGGTGTTAGCAATACCGCCTAAGAATGATGCTGCAAGGAAAAGAAGGTAGCTTTCTTGCTTTGCAGAAACCACAAAGATGAGGAAACTAACAGCGTAAATAGCATACGAAAAGGCCATTGTTTTCTTGTAACCAATGGCCTTTATAAGTTGACCTGCAGGGTAAGCGAACAGCACAAAAAGGTATAAACATAGCTGCAATGAGGGCATATGCACCTGCAGAAGACACTTTTAACGACTGGTTTAGGATAGGAATTAAGATTCCATTTACACTTGCTGCGAAGCCTCCTGAGAAGAACATCAATCCCAAAATGGAAAGGGGTAGGATGTAATTTTTTTATTTTCTTTCATAAAAATAGTATGTATTAATTAATTTTGATTCTTTTCAAATTTGTATTGAATGATTTTGCTTTCTGTTTTTTTAATAGCCTTGCTTTTTGATTTTAAAAAGCGCAATTCTTATAAAATAACTTATTTATACTTGTTTTTGTAAAAAGCATAAAGGTCCGATGAAATAATATGTGTTATCCACCGAACCTTTAATTTTTTTGTGTTCTATTTGAAGATTTGAAGTTTTACTTAAAAAGCCATAAATTTCTTTTTAGTTTCTCGCCAAGTGCCTCGCTACGAAGGTCTCTTGCAACGATTTTTTTCCTTGTGGATCTACAAGTAAACTTGAAGGAATTGAATTGATGTTGTATGCCTTTCCAGCTTCACTATGCCATGCTTTAAGGTCTGAAAGGTTCACCCAATTCATCTTCATTTCAGCAATTGCGTCCTTCCAAGAGTCGGCTTTTGCTGTCGAATGAAATAGCAACAATATTGAAACCTTTATCCTTATATTTCTCGAAGTTAGCTCTTACGTTAGGCATTTCACCTCTACATGGGTCCGCACCAGCTTGCCCAAAAGTCGATAAGAACATAGTTTCCTTTACCGCAATATTCGCTTAATTTGTGCGAAACACCATTTACATCGTTCAAAGTTAAATCGATAAATGGTTGTCCAATGATCTTTTGTTTAGCTTCTTCGGCTGCTAATTGTTGCTTTAATGCTGAAAGCATAGGGTGATTAGCATACACATGAGTTGGTTTAAGCAATTCATTCAACTCCGATTCTGTAACGGCATCGGTAACATAGTTAATGTATAATGCAGGAAGAATGTTGTCTTTATTCTCGTTAATTACCTTTTTATAATATAGAGAAGAGGCGTTATGAAGATCCATAAACTTCTTTCTCAATTCGTTTACACGTGTTGTTTTCTCTGTATCGCTAAGCGAATTGTCGCCAACTACCTTTTGATAATCTGCATAAATCTGTTTTCCTGGCTCGTTAATAGAGTCGAGTGCAGCGTTATATTTGCTGAGTTTCTCGTTAAGAGGAGAGCCTTTGAGCGTGTTTTTGTTAAGATTTATCTCCAAAGGTTTGCCGTCCATAACGAAAATAACAAAGTCTTCATCTTTTCCAATACCAAAGAATTGATCCTTGTTTTCAGGCTTATACTTCACAACGAAGTTACCTTTCACTACATCAACGCTATCAACTATACGTTGATTCTTTTGCATATCGAGTAGATAAACCTTCTTAACGTTTTCTGGGCAGGTACCTTTTATAAGAGCAACAGGTGCTTTTACTGCCTTTTTAACTTGCGCAAAGCTTGGGAAAATGCTTGCAGCAAGGACACTGCATAATATCAGTTTCTTCATAATTCTAATCTTTTTAAATGAATAATGCTATTTTTAAAAATAGCTTTTTTTAGATTCTTTTTGAGGACAAGTTTTTCATCTTTATCCGCTCTGAATAATATGACAAAGTTATAAAAATTATTTTTTTATTGCAATCAATTTACAATCTTTTATGTAACTTTTGCACCGCTTTTTTTAAAGTAAATGAGTGCTTGGTAAACCTCGTAAAAAAACAAGAAAAATGAAAGAAAAATAGTAAAACTGTGAGTGTACTGTTTATGCTTTTCGGTATACTCTTTTGCGTTTGTTTGATAACGGCAAACGTATTAGAAACAAAGCAAATATCAGTTGGTAGTATTAGTTTAACAGGTGGTTTGATTGTATTTCCAATCTCTTACATCATCAATGACTGTGTATGTGAAGTGTGGGGATATGCAAAAGCTCGCTTATTGATATGGCTTGGCTTTGCAATGAACTTCCTTTTTGTACTCTTTGGTGCAATTTGTGACATCATTCCAGGTGCTCCTTATTGGACAAATCAAGAAGGTTTTCATCAAATTTTTGGTTTAGCACCTCGTATTGCGGCAGCTTCTTTCTTGGCATTCCTATGCGGATCTTTTGTAAATGCGTATGTAATGAGCCGAATGAAGCTACAATCTCAAGGCAAAAACTTTTCTTTGCGAGCAATTGTTAGTACTATCTTAGGCGAAGGAGTCGATTCAATTATCTTCTTCCCACTTGCTCTTTATGGTGTAGTTCCAAACGAAGCTCTACCTGCTTTTGATGCTTTGGCAAGTTATTTTTAAAGACACTTTACGAAGTGCTTGTGTTGCCTTTTAACCATCTATATTGTGAAGAAAGTGAAGCAAATATGAGCAAGAAGACGCTTATGATGAAGCGATAGATTATCGTGTTTGGAAGATTTTTAAATTGTAATTGTTAGTAATATCTCACCTTATTATATAGTAAGTATGTCTGAAGAAAGAGAAAAAAAGAGGGCTTAAAAACATTTGGGAAATAACACCAAATACAGCATGGATTATGCCCCAGAAGTATTAGAAACATTCGTAAATAAGCATCCTCAAAACGATTATTGGGTACAATTTAATTGTCCAGAGTTCACCTCTTTGTGCCCAATTACAGGACAACCCGACTTTGCCGAAATAAGAATTGCTTATATTCCAAATGAGAAAATGGTGGAAAAGTAAGAGCTTAAAGCTTTATCTTTTCAGCTTTAGAAACCACGGAGACTTTCATGAAGACTGCATAAATATCATCATGAAAGATCTTATTTCGTTGATGAATCCAAAGTATATAGAGGTTATTGGCTACTTTACTCCACGTGGAGGAATAAGCATTTATCCTTTTGCTAACTATGGAATGCCTAACACTAAGTATGAAAAAATGGCAGAACAGCGATTTGTTCAACATTCCATTGCAAAATAAAAGAAGCAAGAAAAAGTTTATTTAGCACACTTTTAGAGTAAGTAGAAGTAGGAGATACCAAGCGAATCTTCTGCTTCTACTTTTTAATTACATAGCTATTAAACCTCAAAAGCAATGCTTTTACACTGCAAACTCAATCATATTACAAGCTAAAAAGCATTGAGATTATAAGAAGAATAGCAAGAGTCCTAAGAATGAGACAATTGCGCCTATAATGCTTTTTAATGCCAATGGTTTGTTTAAATACAAATTTAGCAGGAATCAATATCAAAATAGGTGTGAGCGACATAATGGTACTTGCGATGCCCGCAGCGGTGTATTGTACAGCCATAAGCGAGAAACCAACTCCAATAAGAGGACCACAAATCACTGCAACGACAGTCATACTCATTCCTTTAGAGTCTTTAACCGAATGGGTAAAAGCACCCATCTCTTTTCTAATAATCAACCAAGAGCCAAAACAAAGCAAGCCTGCAAAGCAACGAATGAGGTTGGCACTGAAGGGCATATACATGCTTACGCTGGGCAAAAGGTGCTGAGGCATGTCGTTAATGTATAAATCTAATCCCTTTTTGCTTAGCACTAAGCCTCAAACCTTGACCCAAAGCAGAACCCAACATAAATAAAACTCCCTTTAAAGGCAATTGCAAAGAGATTTTATTCGATTCGCCCTTTGCTCAACAGAGCGATGGCAATTCCCGAAAGAGTGACGAGCATTGCTAACAGATTTTGCCATGTAAGCGTTTGGTGAAGGAAGGTAAATGCAAAGAAAGCAGCGAAGAGTGGGGCGAGAGTCATAATCAATTGACCATATCGTGCGCCGATAATTAGATATCCTTTTAACAAACACCAGTCGCCAAAGAAATAGCCCACAACACCCGAAAGCATCAACCATATAATGGTGTTGGTACTGGCATAGATGGGGAAGGGGATTGTCCATTGCCCACCAAAGGAAAAAGAATGAGGGCAAAGAAGGTTAATAACATTCTCCAAACATTGAGGATAACAGCTCCAAATTGCTTTCCTGCCACCTCGCAAGCAATAGACGCCAGGGTCCATAAAAACGCAACTCCCAGCGATATAAGTTCACCTGTAAATTTCATTTCGATGCAAAGGTAATAACAATAAAAATAAAGAACAAAGAACGAAAAGTTTGCTTTTTATGCCATAAACTGTTGTAAAGGAAGATTCTTTCTGCATTTCTTTTTGTGCAAAATAGAATTCTTCTTTTCATTCTGTTAAAAGCCATCTTGCATCGGAATTAAGCTATAAATAAACTTTTTAAAAATATTGGGCAATGTCATATTTTTCTTTTGTATTTTTTTGCAACAAATTAATAAAGTAATTAAAAAAAGGTTTCAGCGTTGCGAAAAAAATAGTAGTAACAGCTGAGTTGGCCTTGTTTATATAAACAACCGCATAAAAAGAACTATGAACGTTTTTAGAATTAAGTGAGCAGGAAATTATTAGAAGACAAAGCTTGCAAGAATTGAAAGACATGGGTATTGACCCTTATCCAGCAGCAGAGTATCCCACAAACGCTTATTCTGTAGAGATAAAAGGAAAAACTTCAATGAAGATGAACAACGTGAGGTTTGTATTGCAGGAAGAATGATGACCCGACGCATTATGGGTAAGGCTTCGTTTGCAGAACTTCAAGATTCTAAGGGAAGAATACAGGTTTATATCACAAGAGATGATATTTGTCCTGACGAAAATAAAGACTTATACAACACTATCTTTAAGCGTTTGCTTGATATTGGTGACTTTATAGGAGTGAAAAGGTTTTGTGTTTAGAACTCAAACTGGTGAAATCTCGGTTCATGCTAAAGAACTAGTGCTACTTAGTAAGAGCTTAAAACCACTTCCAATCGTTAAATATAAAGACGATGTTGCATACGATAAGTTCGACGATCCCGAACTTCGTTATCGTCAACGTTATGTAGATTTGGTTGTAAATGATGGTATTAAGGATACTTTTTTGAAGAGAGCTATTGCCATAAAGACCCTTCGTAGCGTTCTAGATGAAGCGGGTTATACAGAAGTAGAAACCCCAACTCTACAACAAATTGCAGGTGGTGCATCTGCACGTCCATTCATTACATATTTCAATGCCTTAAATACAGAAATGTATATGCGTATTGCAACCGAGCTATATCTAAAACGATTGATCGTTGGAGGCTTTGAAGGTGTGTACGAAATCGGTAAGAACTTCCGTAATGAAGGTATGGACAAGACCCATAATCCAGAGTTTACTTGTATGGAACTTTATGTTCAATATAAAGATTATAACTGGATGATGGACTTCACAGAGAAGCTTTTAGAAACTATTTGTATTGCTGTTAATGGCTCTGCAGAGACAGTTGTAGATGGAAAAACAATCAGTTTCAAAGGCTCCTTATCGTCGTTTACCTATCTTAGATGCGATTAAAGAGAAGACAGGTTACGATTTAAATGGTCTTTCAGAAGAAGAAATTAGAGAGGTTTGCAATAAACTTAACCTCGAAATAGACGAATCAATGGGTAAAGGTAAGCTAATAGATGAAATCTTTGGAGAGTTCTGTGAAGGTTCATTTATACAGCCTACATTTATCACCGACTATCCTGTTGAGATGTCACCACTAACTAAAAAGCATCGTTCTAAGCCAGGATTAACTGAAAGATTCGAGCTTATGGTGAACGGAAAAGAGCTTGCTAATGCCTATTCAGAGCTTAATGACCCTATAGATCAAGAGGAACGCTTTGTTGAACAAATGCGTTTAGCAGACAAAGGTGATGATGAAGCGATGATTATTGATAAGGACTTCTTGCGTGCTTTGCAGTATGGTATGCCCCCAACATCAGGTATTGGTATTGGAATTGACCGTATGGTGATGTTGATGACTGGTCAAACTGCAATCCAAGAGGTATTGTTATTCCCACAAATGCGTCCCGAAAAGACTATTCCAAGAAGCTCTGTTGCAGACTGGGAAGCTATCGGTGTAGATGCAGAATGGGTGCCTTTATTCAATAAAGCAGGTTATAATTTAGTGTCAGATATCAAAGAATTTGAAGGCACAAAAAGTTGCAAATGGATGTTTGCGGCGTTAATAAAAAAATATAAATTGGGGCTAGATAATCCTAAAGTTGAAGATTTTCAAGCTTGGATTGACAAGGCTTCAAGTAATGCATAATTAGTTATTCGTAACTCATATCATTTCTGTTTACAACCTAAATAGAGATGATGTGGGTTATGAATATTTTATTATGAATAAACAGATGATATGTTTGATTGCGGAAAAATAGCAATAATTGGAGGCGGTAGTTGGGCAACAGCTATTGCAAAAAAATTGTTGTAAATAACACTCAACACATTGGTTGGTATATGCGAAGAGACGACAGTATAGAGAAGTTTCGACGCTTGGGTCATAATCCTTCCTATCTAACTAGTGTGCATTTCGATGTTAATCAAATATTCTTTTCATCAGATATAAATACTATTGTAGAACAATATGACACATTAGTATTTGTTACTCCTTCTCCTTATTTAAAGAATCATCTGCGTAAACTCAAGACACGTTTGCGTGATAAGTTTATCATTACAGCCATAAAGGGTATTATTCCAGACGAAAACCTAGCGTGTTCGGATTATTTCCATCAAGTTTATGATGTGCCATACGAGAATATTGCGTGCATAGGAGGGCCTTCTCATGCAGAAGAAGTGGCTCTAGAACGTTTGTCATACCTCACTGTTGCGTGTGAAGATATTGAGAAAGCAGGTGCTTTTAGCAATATTCTTTCGTCGAAGTTTCATTAAAACAAAGACCAGCACAGACGTACTTGGAATTGAATATTCGTCAGTTCTTAAAAACGTTTATGCCATCGCTTCGGGTGTATGTAGTGGTTTAAAGTATGGTGATAACTTTCAAGCTGTCCTTATTTCCAATGCGGTTCAAGAGATGAATCGTTTCCTTTCGACAGTGAAAGATATTCCCAAGAAACATTTATGATTCTGTGTATTTAGGAGATTTATTGGTTACTGGCTACTCAAACTTTAGTAGAAACAGAACCTTTGGTACAATGATTGGTAAAGGATATAGTGTAAAGAGTGCCCAAATAGAAATGGAAATGATTGCAGAAGGCTATTTCGGTACAAAGTGCATGAAAGAAATTAATAGATACTTGCATGTAAACATGCCCATACTTGATGCCGTTTATAACATTTTGTATGAACGTATTTCGCCTCAAGTAGAAATAAAATTGCTTACAGACTCATTCAGATAAAATTTAAAAATTTCAGATATGAAGAAAATAAAATTAAACATTAGTAAGGCTGCATCATTCCTTTCACAAGGCGTAGTGCAAGCTTATGAACCTAAAGTGAAGGCTGCTCAACAAGCATTAGAACAAGGTACATGTCCAGGAAACGATTTTTTTAGGTTGGTTACATCTACCTTCTTCAATCACAACAGCTTTTCTTCAAGAAATTCAAGATTGTGCTAACACATTAAGAGAAAAATGCGATATCATCGTAGTTGCAGGTATCGGAGGTAGCTATTTGGGTGCTCGTGCCGTTATCGAAGCCCTAAGTAACTCTTTTTTTCTTGGTTAGTTCAAGACCCAAAAGAACCCTACAATTGTATTTGCAGGAAATAATATTGGCGAAGATTATCTTTACGAATTGAGCCAATATCTTAAAGGAAAGAAATTCGGAGTCATCAATATTTCAAAGTCAGGAACAACAACTGAAACAGCTCTTGCATTCCGTTTGTTAAAGAAACAATGTGAAGATCAAAGAGGAAAAGAAGAGGCTAAAGACGTAATTGTTGCTATTACCGATGCTACAAAGGGTGCTGCAAGAGCTGCAGCAACTAAAGAAGGCTATAAAACTTTCGTTATTCCAGATAACGTTGGTGGTCGTTTCTCAGTTTTAACACCTGTAGGTTTGCTTCCAATTGCATGCGCTGGATTCGATATTCAAGCATTGGTTAAGGGTGCAACAGATATGGAAAAGGAAACAGGGTGTAGACGTTCCATTCAACGAAAAACATTGCTGCTCAATATGCAGCAGTGCGCAATGGCCTTTATAATGAGTTGGGTAAGAAAATCGAAATCATGGTGAACTACCAACCAAAGCTTCACTTCTTTAGCGAATGGTGGAAGCAATTATATGGCGAAAGCGAAGGAAAAGACAACAAAGGCATTTATCCTTCATCATGCGACTTCACTACTGACCTTCATTCTATGGGTCAATGGATTCAAGAAGGCGAAAGAACTATCTTTCGAAACCGTTATTAGTGTAGAAGAAAGCAACCACACATTGTTGTTCCCAAGCGATGAAGAAAACCTCGATGGATTGAACTTTTTAGCAGGAAAACGTGTAGACGATGTGAACAAGATGGCAGAACTTGGTACCCAATTAGCACACGTAGACGGTGGAGTACCTAACATCTTAGTAACCGTTCCACAACTAAACGAATATTATTTAGGACAACTTATCTACTTCTTTGAAATCGCTTGCGGTATCAGCGGTAATGTTTTAGAGGTTAATCCATTTAACCAACCAGGTGTAGAAGCATACAAAAAGAATATGTTTGCTTTGTTAGAAAAACCTGGATATGAAGCTGAAAGCAAAGCTATTAAAGAGCGTTTGCAAAGCGAACAATAAGTAGTTATATACTATAAGTTTACAAGTTAAGAGACATCTTGGTTATACCTGAAATAAAAGGAATACCAAAGGTGCTCTTCACTTGTAAACTTTTCTTTTAAAATCATCAATCAACCATCAAGACCTTTATTTATAGTTATGTTTCAACAAGTCATTCATCAGTATAAAGAAGACCATCAGTTATCAACCTTTCAACCCAAAGCTGTACTCTTTGATATGGATGGAGTGCTCTATGATTCAATGAAAAAAATCATACTTATGCGTGGCAAGAAGCAATGAAAAAAAGTTTGGTTTAGACGTGCCAGCAGAGATGACTTATCAATACGAAGGCATGCGAGGTGTTGAAACAATACAGATTTTGATGCGTGAACAACGCAACGAAACGATTGATGAAGATGAGGCTCTACGCATGTATAATGAAAAAGCTCGTGTGTTCGAAACATTGCCCACAGCACCTATTATGCCTGGAGTTTTAAAGTTGATGCATAAGATTAAGGACGCAGGACTGCAAATTGTGGTTGTTACAGGAAGTGCTCAAAAAGCCTTTAATTGAACGTCTTTTAACCGACTTTCGAAGGCTTTTATTGTGCGTGAAAAAAATTGTTTCAGCTTATGATGTAACAAGAGGAAAGCCTGCTCCCGACCCTTATTTAAAAGGATTACTGAAAGCTGGTGGCTTGCAACCACACGAGGCAATGGTTGTAGAAAATGCGCCCTTAGGAGTTAGTGCGGGTGTTGCTGCAGGCATATTGACCATTGCTGTGAACAGTGGACCATTGCCCAAATGAGGCTCTTTCGTCACGAGGTGCAGCTGTGGTGTACGACAATATGGAGCAATTGGCTAACGATTGGCACGTTTGTTGGTAAGTCCTTGTCTTTTGATTGCACCACCCTTATTTCGTAATAACTTTATAAAGTGCTTGCTAATAGCATAGCTTTTAGTGGGTAAAAGCATTCCTTTTACCGCTTAATTACATCGCTTTTACATTCCATTTACATTGAGTTTATTTTTTGATTGCATTGCCCCTTGTTGCAATTGCATATCTTCTTTATTTCAAGAAGTCGTCTTCTTTGAATAGAGAGGCAGACTTGTTATGTTGATTTTGTTGCTCTAATTGCAATAAAAAAGCCTTTTTTTATTCAATCCACCTGCATAGCCAACCAGTTCTCCTTTGCTCCCTATCACTCGATGACAGGGTATAATTATTGAAATGAAATTTTTGTTATTGGCATTGGCAACGGCTCTAACTGCTTGCTCGTTTCCAACCTTTTGAGCAAGAGTTTTATAAGAAATGGTTGTTCCGTAAGGTATGTTTATCAGCTCATTCCACGTTGCTTGCTGAAAAGAAGTGCCCCATAAGTGAATGGGAAGATGGAAGTTGGAACGCTTTTTATTGAAATATTCGTCTAATTGACGCTTTGTTTCTTCAATAATAGGCGAAGACTTATGAACGAACGATGCACGGCTTAGGGGCTTGAATCTTTTGTAATCGCTTTTCAAAAGATGCACTTTCTTCCCACAAACACAAGCAAAAGCAACTGCTCGTAGCTACCCAATAGCAAGGTACCAATAGGCGAGTGGTAGGGACGATAATTCTATTATTTTCATTCTGTTTCATAAGCAATAAAAAAAGGAAGAAATGTTCCATTACATTCCTTCCTGTAATATAATAAGGTCTACTTAAATACTTATTTCACCCGAACCGATGCATCGATGGTGCTCTTCATCATACACAACGCAGAACTGTCCTGGTGCAACTCCGTGTATTGGGCACTCTGAATACAAACGATATTCGTTGTCGTTGATCTTCTCCATGCGTGCTTTATGGAACTCAGGAGTGTGTCTTATCTTGAAAGTAACATTGCTTAAATCAACTTCTTCGGTAAGGAAATGGAAGTCGCTAACACCAAATTCAGATTTAAAAGCACTGCTTGGCTCATATCCTTTGCTTACATATAAGATGTTGTTGCTCACGTCTTTCTTCACAACAAACCACGGTCCGCCACCAAAAACCTAAGCCATGACGTTGTCCAATGGTGTAAAACCACAAGCCTTTGTGCTGACCTATGCGCTTGTTTGTTTGCAATTCGAGTACTTCACCAATGTTTTCGCCTAAATATTTGCGAATATAATCGTTGTAATTGATTTTTCCTAAAAAGCAAATACCTTGAGAGTCTTTTCTTTTAGCGTTGATAAGATGTTCACGTTCCGCAATAACTCGCACCTCATCTTTTTGAAAGTGCCCAATAGGGAATATAGCTTTTTTTAGTTGCCAATCGTATATTTGAGCTAAAAAGTCGGTTTGGTCTTTTACAGGATCAGGACTTGTAACCAGCCATTTCTTGCCATTTATAATCTCAGTTTGGGCATAATGGCCTGTAGCAATTAAGTCATAGTCCTTTCCTTTCTTATCATGAAAGGCGCCAAACTTAATCAATCGATTACACATTACATCTGGATTAGGTGTAAAAGCCAGCCTTTACCTTATCCATAGTGTATTTAGTTACTTGGTCCCAGTATTCCTTATGGCAATCAATCACTTCGAGTTTGCAACCGAAACGGTGTGCAACAGCGGTCGCCATTTCAAGGTCTTCTTCAGAAGAACAATCCCATTCTTCCTCTTGTTCTGGACCAATTTTGATATAAAAACAATCGGGGTGGAGGCCTTGTTGTACCAATTCGTAAAGTACAACCGAACTATCTACGCCTCCAGAAAGCAATACTGCGATCTTTTTATCCTGTAAATTTTCATTCATAGACTACAAACTTACAATATTTTTTTCGTTCTAACACTACGAAAGAGAATAAAAATAGCTAACTTTGCAACAAATGATGTTATTATAAAAGATATTACATTTTGTAGCAATACGATATTATTTGAGATATTGTTATTGAGCAAAAAGAGCACAATATGGAAGAATATATAGTTTCAGCCCGTAAATATCGCCCCGCATCTTTCGATACAGTGGTGGGGCAAAAGGCACTAACAGAAACACTAAAGAATGCAATTAAGGCGAATAAATTGGCGCATGCATACCTCTTTTGTGGACCTCGTGGAGTGGGAAAGACCACTTGTGCCCGTATTTTTGCAAAGACAATCAACTGCTTTACACCAACTCCTCAAGGCGAAGCGTGTAACCATTGCGAAAGTTGTGCAGCCTTTAATGAACAACGTTCGTTTAATATTTTTGAGTTAGATGCGGCAAGTAATAACTCTGTTGAGAACATAAAGGCTCTTATGGAGCAAACACGTATCCCGCCACAAGTGGGCAAATACAAGGTGTTTATTATCGATGAGGTGCACATGTTGTCGACAGCTGCGTTCAATGCGTTCTTGAAAACGCTCGAAGAACCACCTGCACACGTTATCTTTATCCTTGCAACTACAGAGAAACATAAGATTCTTCCAACCATTCTTTCACGTTGTCAGATTTACGATTTCGAACGAATGACAGTGCAAGACATTGTGAATCACCTCGAAAGTGTAGCAAAGCAAGAGGGAATAACTTACGAATCTGAAGCCTTAACCATTATTGCTGAGAAGGCAGATGGCGGTATGCGTGATGCACTTTCAATCTTTGACCAAACCGCTTCGTTTGCTCAAGGCAACATAACTTATGCTAAAGTGCTCGAAGATCTCAACGTATTAGATGTTGAGAACTATTTTAAAATGATTGATTTTCTCTTGAAAACTAAGGTAAGCGAATTGATGTTATTGCTCAATTCTATTGTTTCTAGAGGATTCGACTATGGAAATATATCAGTAGGACTTGCTGCTCACATTCGAAATGTATTGATGTCGAAAGACGAAAAGACCGTTTCTCTAATAGAAACAAGCGATTCTTTGCGACAAAGATATAAAGAACAGGCCGCAAAATGCCCTACAACATTCCTTTATAAGGCTTTAAAACTCCTCAATCAGTGCGACATCAACTATAAACAAAGTAGTAATAAGGCCCTACTTGTTGAGCTAACACTTATTCAGATGGCGCAAATCACCCAGCCAGAGGATGCAGATTCAGATGCATCGGGGCGCAGCCCTAAGAGTTTAAAAAAACCCTGTTTAAGCTATTAACTGCCAGCAATCGCACCCAAACAGATAAGCAGGTGTCTGTAAGCGATCAAACCAAAAGGCAGTTCAACCCATCGTGTCTCAACCCAAAGAGCCTACAACTCCCGTTAAGACAGAGCAACCTAAGGCTAGCAATAACCCTTCTCGTCCCCGTTTAAAGATTTCAGATTTGGCTGTAACGTCAAAAGGAATGGGTACAAGAAGCAATGCAGCAAAAGAGGAATATGAAGAGTTAGTGAATACAGAAGAGCAGACTTCTACTTTCACCGACGAAGATTTGAGAGAGAAATGGATATCGATGTGCAACAGAATGCCACAAAAAATGAAGGCAATGGCAATGCGTATGAAAAATATGAAGTTGCATATCACCACACTACCCAATATCGAAGTGGTCGTAGATAACCAAATATTGCTCACCCAAATGAATGAGATTCTTGTCCGATTAGAGGTAACTATGGCGCAAGACCTCAAAGAAATAAAGATGTGAAAAATATCGCTTCGTTTGGCAAAGAAAGAAGAATTAAAACCCATATTAACCGATAGAGAGGTGTTTTGCAAAGCTGCTTCAAAACAACCATTCGCTTGTAACTTTGAAAGAAGCGTTAAAGTTAGAGCTCTCTTAAGTAAAGCACTTGTTGCAGAATTGCATGGCAATTCTTTAATAAAAAAGAACAAAGTGTCTTTCAAGGCACAAACAATAGAGATAGAAAAGAAAAAATAAAGGCGTTTCTTCATTTGAGAAACACCTTTATTTTTTTATATTAGTGGAATACCAGCAGCATCACATTCGTTGCGCATTTCATCGGTCCAAATACTTGCTTGTATTTCTCCTATGTGCGCTTTGTGTAGCAATATCATACACAAACGACTCTGACCAATTCCACCGCCTATTGATAAAGGTAGCTTATGGTTGAGCAGTTGTTGGTGGAAATACAAGTCTTTTCTATCTAAAGAATCACTTATTTCAAGCTGTTCCATAAGCGATTGCTCGTTTACTCTTATACCCATAGACGATAGTTCGATTGCTCTTTCCAATATTGGATACCAAATTAAGATGTCACCATTCAATCCACGCAATCCATTTTCACCCATAGTGTGCCAATCATCGTAGTCAGGTGCACGATTATCGTGCTTCTCTCCGTTGCTCAAAACATCTCCAATACCAATGATAAACACCGCTCCAAACTCCTTGCAAATGGCATTTTCACGCTCTTTTGCCGACAAGTTAGGATAGCGTTGCAACAATTCTTCGCTATGAATAAAAATGAATTTCCTTAGGCAAGAAAGGCTTTTAAACCTTGATACGTTTCGCAAACGAGGTATTCGGTGCGACGAATAGCAGAGTAGATGCGTTCTACAACATTCTTAAGGAAAGCCACATTGCGATTACTATCGTTGATAACCGCTTCCCAGTCCCATTGGTCTACATACAAAGAATGAAGGTTATCCAGTTCCTCATCGGCACGAATAGCATTCATATCCGTATAGATTCCGTGTCCATCTTCAATGCCATGTTCTGCCAAAGTCAATCTCTTCCATTTAGCAAGCGAATGAACCACCTCAGCATGCGCATCATTCAAATCCTTGATGGGGAAAAGTAACAGCTCGTTCAGTTCCATTCAAGTCGTCGTTAATACCCAATCCTTTTTAAAAACGAAAAGGGGAGCAGTTACACGACGAAGGCGAAGTTCTGTTGAGAAATTCTGTTGAAAAAAATCTTTAATAAGTTTAATTCCTTGCTCTGTTTGGTGCTTATTGAGCAGTGCATTATATCTTTTTGGGAAGAATGAGTTGCGCCATATCTTTTTTTGTAATAATTTTGATTACAAAAGGTATATAAAAATGCCGTCAACAACGGCTTTTTTTATAGGTATTAATTTTGATTTCTCGTTTGTTTAGTTTAAATTTGCATGTCTTTGGCTCCGTAGCTTAGCTGAATAGAGCGTCAGATTCCGGTTCTGAAGGTCTTGGGTTTGAATCCCAACGGGGTCACAAAGTAAAAGGATACCATTTGAGAGGGTATCCTTTTATTTTTTTATTGTTCAACAAGTGTTTTCAAAAAAAGCATTGACTTTTGCACTGCAAAAAGCATTGCTTTTTAGCCTGTAATATCAATGCTTTTTAAATCATGAACTCAATGCTATTAGATAATCATCAACAGAACATTGATTCCTATTAGTACCCACGATAAAAATCACCATGAGCCAACTTTTTGGTGCTATTCTTTAAATAATTCTTCCACGCAAGGGTAGAAAGAACGATTGAAAAAGACGCTACTAACGAAGAAAGGAAGGCCATATCTTGTTGCTTTTTCACTCTCTTGCAGACTATAAGCCGCCATTAAAATAAAGATAGAAGCAACGAGAATAAACGCCACAACAATGAGTCCAAAGTAGAAAACGAAGACAAACGAGGGCGAACGCTCACGCATTTTGTTTGCCAATTCGATATTAACAGGGTCTTTAAACTCATCGTCGAGCATGTTAGCAGCACGCTTTTGATGATGTTCGAGCCACACCGTTATAGCAGTAAAGATGAGGGTTGCAGAGCAGAAAAGAATTCTTGCAAGGCCTTCAAACATCAAAAGAAAGACGATAAAAATACCTAAGCCGAATAGAATTATTTTCCAAGTAGATGGCCTTTTCTCACCATAATAGCTGTTATCGAACGGATTATTGGGGATCTAACCATTTCATTTTGCACCTCCAGGAATCTTCACTTCATTGATATCACTAATCACATTCCATGTGAAATTGAAGTTCTCCCTTAAATTCTATATTGTTATTTTTGTATTTATAGGTCACCTTGTAGGTCTTTCCATCAAAAGTGCTGTGTTGAACTTGATTTGGTTTGAGATAATCTTTAGGCAAATCGGTACTTAATTGCAACACCGCAGTAGAGTCAGAAGGGTTAGATGATATAATTTTTTTGCCCATGTCCAAGAACTCAAAGTGCGTGGAGGTTCAGGATAATATTCAGTGTCTGTGGCACAACCAAAATACAAATCGCCAGCCTTTGGTGCAACTGCCGAAGCCTCTTTAAGTGCCTTTTGCTTCGGAAGGTCAACTAAAATGAATCTCGCAGCCTTAAAAGCAAAAGAATGAAAGAAGGGCAATTGTAAGTGCAATCCATATCTTTCCAAAAAAAGTGTAAAGCGTCTACCTGCACCCTCAACAGGGAAGTTTTTGAGCCTGATGTTGTTGGAAAAAGGCTCTTCATTTCCGTTGTCCAATTGCGAGGATGTATAATCTGATCTGTTCCTATTTCATAGAAACGGCCCGAGCATTTCTTTTGCAACTGTAACAGACATGCCCATTGCGTTGGTTTCTTCTTTGCTCAAAATCAAACGCATAGGTTCAACTCTTCCGCTAATGGGGCAGGTTAAATCTTCGACAATAACTTCTTTAAATGGAATCGTTTTACGTGTAATTGTAATAATCATAGTATGCTTTTATTTAATAATTTAGCACAAAAGGTACAAGTAATGAACTTTACATTTAAAAATGATAATATTGTTTTTTTACGAACTTTTTTTTGTTTTGAAATTGCAAATTAAGAACTTTTCATTAAGACTCGAAGTTATAATAAAAATAGTTGAATTTATTTTTGTTGTGTGTGGCATAATTGTTAACTTTGTAACAAATCATATCAATAAAAAAACGAATTTGAAAATGAATATAGTAGAAAGGTTTTTTTAAATTACACCAAATTCGATACTCAATCGTCTGAAGAGTCTGAAACCGTGCCCAGTACGGCAAAACAATTGGTGTTTGCCGAGTATTTAAAAAAAGAATTAGAGCGTGAAGGCTTGAGCGATGTTGAAATGGATGATAAAGGTTATATCTATGCAACATTGAAATCGAATACCAAGAAAAAAGTTCCTACAATTGGATTTATATCTCACTACGACACAAGTCCCGATTGTAGCGGTGCCAATGTCAATGCACAAATCATTAAAAACTATGATGGTGGCGACATAACACTTGCTTCAGGTCTTGTTTCTTCTGTGCAAAAATTTCCTGAACTTAAAGCACATGTGGGTGAAGACCTTATTGTTACCGACGGAACCACATTATTGGGAGCTGACGATAAGGCTGGTATTGCCGAAATTATGCAGGCAATGTGCTATCTAAGAGATCACCCCGAGATTGAACATGGCGATATAAGAGTGGGCTTTAATCCTGATGAAGAGATTGGAAAGGGAGCGCATCACTTCGACGTTAAACGCTTTGGTTGCGAGTGGGCATACACTATGGACGGCGGAGATCTTGGCGGATTAGAATACGAAAACTTTAATGCTGCAGGCGCAAAGATAACCATTCATGGTGTAAGTGTGCACCCTGGTTATGCAAAAGGCAAAATGGTGAATGCCAATACTCTTGCTTTTGAATTGGCACAAATGCTTCCTGCAACTGAAACTCCAGAGCATACAGAAGACTATGAAGGCTTTTATCACCTTTATAGCGTAAATGGTTCTACCGAAAAAGCAACACTTAACTATATCATTCGTGATCACTCTTTCGATAAGTTCGAAGCAAGAAAGAGCTTTGTTGAGTCGTGTGTAAAGGCAATGAACGAGAAATATGGAGAAGGAACCGTTGAATGTGCCATTAGCGATCAATACTATAACATGAAAGAAAAAATTGATCCAAATATGCATGTTATCGATATTGTGTTGCAAGCAATGCAAGAAAGCGGTGTAGCACCAAAGGTGGAACCTATTAGAGGTGGTACTGATGGAGCGCAATTGAGCTTTAAAGGATTGCCATGTCCCAACATCTTTGCAGGTGGTTTGTATTTCCATGGCCCTCACGAAACCGTTTCTATTCAGGTAATGGAAAAGGCAGTAGATGTTATTGTGCGTATTTGTGCAATCACATCTAAGTTCAACGACTAAGATTCTGAATAACATTTATATCATTAAACAGACGACAATGGTTTTTGTTTGTCGTTTGTTTAATGGTTTTACTTATATAGAAGGCTTTGAAAAAGGCCTTCTAACACCTAACTAATAACATATAGACAACACAAAGTTAAGATAAAAACAAGAGAGAAATAAATGAGTAATATAGCCCCTTTAATAGGAGATTTGGGATTAATACTAGTAGTTGCAGGTATCGTTACATTGCTTTTTTTAAACGCCTTAAACAACCTTTGGTGTTGGGATATATCGTTGCTGGCTTCTTAGTTGGACCCAATATGCCTTATACTCCCTCGATAGTAGATAGAGTAGATGTGCAGGTTTGGGCGGATATTGGTGTGGTTTTCCTCTTGTTTTCTATGGGCTTAGACTTCTCTTTTAAAAAGATTTTTTTAAGCTGGGAACAGCTCCCGTTTATTGCTGTTCTGGGTATAGTTGTCTCCATGTTTCACCATCGGTTATACGGCAGGTTGGCTGTTCGGGTGGACGTCTATGGAGCGAATTTTCTTAGCATCTGTATTCTCTGTATGTAGTAGTTCAACCATTGTATATAAAACCTTCAATGAGTTGAAACTGAAACAACAACGCTTTGCCAGTTTGGTTTTAAGTGTATTGGTGATCGAAGATGTATTGAGTATTGTTATCATGGTGATGCTTTCTGCCATTGCAGGGGGCGATTCGCTTAGCTCTATGGAGCTCATTAAGATCACAACAAAGATTGCTTTCTTTATTATCTTATGGTTTGTCGTGGGTATTTATCTTGTTCCTATCTTCTTAAGAAAGACAAGAAAGATTATGACCAACGAGATTTTGCTGGTGGTTTCATTGGCAATGTGTTTCTTTATGGCCATATTCTCGGCGCAAGTAGGCTTTAGTAGTGCTTTCGGAGCATTCGTAATGGGTTCTATTTTGGCAGAAACAGTTGATGTTCACAAGATCATAAAGGTGGTAGAACCTATAAAAGACCTTTTTGGAGCGGTGTTCTTCGTGTCGGTAGGTATGCTTGTTGACGTGAAAATATTGATCGATTATGCCTTGCCTATATTGAGTATTGTGGCATTGGTGATAGTGGGTCAAGCAATCTTCGGTACTTTCTCGTTCATGCTTAGCGGTAATTCGCTTAAGACTTCAATGCAAAGTAGCTTCTCAATGGCGCAAATTGGTGAGTTTCCTTTTATCATAGCATCGCTCGGAGTGTCGTTAGGTGTCATCGGAAACTTTATGTATCCTGTGATAGTTGCTGCCTCGGCAATAACTACTTTCTTAACTCCTTATGTAATAAAGAGCGCAGTTCCTCTTTATAATGGATTGGAACGAGTGCTTCCACGCAGATGGATGAAGATGATTAACCACATGAATGTGGGTACAGAACGTGACTCGTCGAATAGCTTGTGGAAGCCTTTTATGATAAGAATGTTGCGCACAGTGGTGATTTATAGTATCATCTCAACAGCTGTTATTTCGTGATGCTCACTTTCTTCTTACCTTTCATTCGTTCTATCTTGCCTCATTGGTGGGCAAATGCCGTGTGCGGAGGTCTTACTTTGATGTTTATTGCCTCGTTCCTTCGTGCTATTGTGCTTGCACCTAACCATAGTGAAGAGTTCAAAGTGTTGTGGAATGAGAGTCATAAGAATCGCTTGCCGCTTACGTTTATGACTTTTGTGCGTATCGTTATCGCTGTGGCTTTCACCTTTTATATATGTAATTACTTAAGTAGATTCTCGTTTGCGCTAATGATGAGTATTGCTTTGGTGATGGTAATTCTGATGTTGATGTCGAGAAGATTAAAGAGTAGAACGATCAGAATGGAGCGACAATTTGTTGAAAACCTACGTGCAAGGGATATCGAAGCTGTGGTGTTGAGGTCACAACAAAGCCTTTATATGCTCGTAATTTGCAGGATAGAGATTTGCATATTGCAGACTTTGAGGTGCCTGAGAATAGTATTTGGATTGGTAAAACACTTGAAGAACTACAACTTGCAAGTATCTATGGAATTCAAGTGAGCAGTATCTTACGTGGCAAACATCGATTGAATATTCCTGGAGGGTCAACTATTATCTACCCAGGTGATGTGATTCAGGCCATAGGTAGCGACGAAAAGCTAACTGCTTTCCATACTGCTATGAGCGAAGCATTGGTTCCTGACGATTTAGAAATAGAGATGCGAGAGATGAAGCTCAAGCAACTAATTGTTGAAAAGGATAGTTATTTAATTGGAAAGACGGTACAAAAACAGCGGTATTAGAGATCGATTTAACTGTATGATTGTAGGTTTTGACGATGGAAATGAAGACCTAACCCCGGCTCATCCAACACGAGAATTTAAGATTGGAGACGTAGTTTGGTTGGTAGGAGAGCAAGAGTCATTAAAAGAATTGATGTCGTAAAGAAATGATGCATCGTGTTTCTGCGATGTATTATTATATAATGTATAGAGCAAAAGAAAAGCTCATGGCTTAAAAACCATGAGCTTTTTTTCGTTGTATATGTTTTCGATTGATCAATCGATTGATTTACATATTAAGCTTCAGGACGCTCGATATAAGCAAGTACATCGCCCTTTCTAATCTTCTTACCTTGCTTTGCAGCGATCTCAACAAGCTTGCCTCCAAGAGCTGCAGGTATTGTTGTTAGCTCGCCCCAAGTAGTTAAGATGTAGCAGAATGCATCGCCTTCTTTATATTCTTTACCGATAAATGGCTCTACAGAAGGTGCACATTCGCCCTCACCATTCATCTCCCAGAATACTTGTCCTGCAACAGGTGAAACGATTGCGTCTGCTTTTGCGTGCTTGAACTCTGCAAGTTGAGCAGGAGTTAGCTTGCTACCAAGTTTTGCATCTTTAGCTTTTTGAAGGTCAGCAAGGAAGTTTTTCTTTGCTTGTCCACTCTTATAGTTACGATATTGTTCTGGGTGCATAGCCAATTCGAATAGTTCTTCGTCGTCTTGTCCATAGTCCCAACCGTTCTCGTCCATCTCTTTACGGAACTCATCAAGCTTATTTGTAAGCAAAGTACGTGGGTCTACGTCTGTAAATTCACGACCTTGTTTCTTAGCAAGCTCAATAATTACATCGTCAATCTTACCTGGAACCTTACCACTCTTACCGAGAATCATACCCCACATTGAGTCGTCCATCATCACAAAGCGACCCTTTCCTTGCTCAAGTGTTAGCAAGTTCATCAATGCAATGTTCTTAGTATATTGTGAGAATGGTGTAACTAGTGGTGGATAACCAACTCTTGGCCATACATAAGCAACCTCTTCGAATAGCTTAACAAGCATATCGTCTGTTGATAGAGGTGCTTCTCCCTTCTTAGCTCTTAGGTTGTTGATGGTTTGTTGAATGCCTGCAAGGTCTGACATCATACTTCCCATCATGCCACCAGGTAGACCTGACTCTAAAAAGAAGAGAGCTCATGAGCATGTTATTGGGGTTAATAAAGTAGCCTAACCATTCATCTATGAACTCTTGAGTTAAGGCACGAGCACGCATATATGCGTTCATATTGATCTCAGGAACATCGAATCCTTCGTGTTTCAACATGCTTTGAACAGAAATAATGTCTGCATGCATCTTACCCCAAGATAGTGGTTCCATTGCACAGTCGATGATATCTGCACCATTGTTACATACTTCTAGGATAGAAGCCATGCACAATCCAGGTCCAGCATGACCGTGATATTCAATGATTATATCAGGATGTTTCTCACGAATAGCCTTAGTTAGTTGACCAAGAAGCGCTGGTTGGCCGATACCTGCCATGTCTTTAAGACAGATTTCCTCTGCTCCTGCTTCGATAAGTTGGTCTGCTATGTTGGTATAGTATTCTAATGTGTGGATAGGAGAAGTGGTAATACACAATGTTCCTTGTGGAGTCATACCAGCTTCAGCTGCCCATTTAATACTAGGAATGATGTTTCTAACGTCGTTTAATCCGTCGAATATACGAGGAATATCAACACCTTGAGCGTGTTTTACTTTGTACATAAGAGCTCGAACGTCATCGGGTACGGTGTACATACGCAATCCATTCAAACCACGGTCAAGCATATGAGTCTTGATTCCTGCCTCGTTGAAAGGCTTACAGAATGCTCTTACTGCATCATTAGGATTTTCTCCTGCCAATAAATTAACTTGTTCAAAGGCTCCACCGTTAGTTTCTACACGTGAAAAGCAGCCCATTTCGATGATAACGGGTGCAATTCTCTCTAGCTGATCCTTACGAGGTTGAAACTTTCCAGATGATTGCCACATGTCTCTATAAACGAGACTGAACTGTATTTTCTTCTTCATATCGTTAATCTTTATTGTAAACTGTCTCTTATTAACTTTTTGATTTGCCTGCAAATTTAATCAAAAAATCCCGAAACACTTATGTTGTTCTCATTTTTTTAGTTACTATTGCTTTTAGCAAAGCTTATTTATAGTTTTGCACATGTTTATTTCTTTTTCTACTCATTTTATTTTCGTTTGTTGTGTATAAATGTTAATTAATAGAGCTTTACTGAATAGAATTGAATTTTATTGATTACTTTTGTCTGTGATAAAAGACGTGGTTAAGTAACTCAAAATCATAAGTGAAAATCCATAACTATTGATGAAAAAGAATAATATTGGATTAATTTGGAATGTCATTGTGCACTATAAATATTATATAGTGTTCATACTTGGTGCGCTTGTTGTTTTAGTATTAGACGAGAATAGCGTTTTTACATCAAGTTCAACTTAATTCTCAAATAGAATCACTTAAAGACGAAATCACTAAATATACCGAAGATAATAAAGAAGCAACACGTCGACTTCGTGAGCTAGAACGCAATCCAAAGGCTATTGAAAAGATAGCTCGAGAGCATTATTTTATGAAAGCTGACGATGAAGATATCTTCGTTTTGAGTGATGATCAGATAAAAAGAAAAAGGAACCAAATGAAAAAGTTAAGTAAGCTAGAAGCTATATTATACCTCGTGGGAGGACTACTGATGGTGCTCGGAGCCGCAGGATTTGTCTTCATGTTTCACCAAGAAATTGTTTGTTGGATATTTTTTTATTAGGAGCTATTTTCTTTACAGCTATCCAAAGCATGCAGACATATCAAGGTCGAAATGTAGTTATTACACGACTTAAAAAAAGATAATGAATCTAGCAAGCTTGCTATTTGTTTTCTCAGGAATATTAATGGTAGACAATGCTTATCACTTCTTAATGCCTTTTGTTTAAAAAGCCATTCTGACAATGGACATGTGCTTTATCTCACTTATGTTTACAATAAATGGGTGTTGCTTTTTAATCATCGCTTCGATTTTTAGAAATATACACAACACATCGTATAGATAGCGAGTTAAGACGTGAAGAGGCTAATAATAAAAAAATCTATAAAACAAGCATTTAAAGACAGAAATAACTGAAAATTCATTTCTTACATACAAGATATCGTCGTATATTTGTATAATTCAACGATAGAAATATCGACGAAAAAAATAAACCGAAACAACAAAATAATCATCTTAATAGTATAAAAACGAACAAGACACATTCATATGAAAAAGCTCTGGTTTTTTTACTACTTGCACTTGTCCTTTTGGCATCATGTGCAGATTCATATAATATCACTGGCTCTTCAAATATCTCCACATTAGATGGTAGAAAGCTATATTTAAAAAGTCTTTACTGATAACGATTTCAAGAAAAATAGACTCATGCGAGGTTGTTCATGGGGCGTTTTTCTTTCTCAGGAAAAGTTAGACAGTGTTTGCATGGCAAACCTCTTTATGGACGATGAAAGCTTGCTACCTTTGGTGTTAGAAGAAGGAAATATCGCTGTAACATTCAACACTACAAAGCAAACAGTAGGTGGAACGCCTCTTAACGATAAGTTATTTCAATTCTTTAGTCGATACAATCAGTTAAAAAAATCAAGAGGTAGAACTTGTTAGAAAGCACGACCAAGCCATTATGAATGGTAAAGATATGGAAGAAGTTGTGGTGGCATTGCAAAACACAGCGGCACAACTTGCACAACAAGAAGACAACCTTGTAACCTCATTTGTAACCAATAACTTTGACAATGTCCTTGGTCCTGGTATCTTCTTTATGGTCACAATCGGACAAGAACATCCTGAATTAACTCCTTGGGTCGAAGATATTATGAGCAAAAGCAACCGACCGTTTCAAGAACGATCCTTATGTAAAAGATTATTATCAGAAAGCTCAAGAGAACCAAGAGATAGTGAATGGACTAAAAAGACAGCGGTTATATGGGTAGTGCACCCGTTGAAACTGCTACGCCAGCAAGCCCAGTTCCCACACCAAATGAATTGGCAAAACCAGCGCAATAATTTGTTATTTAAATATTTATTCAATGCGAATACTTATAAAGAATGGATGGATTGTAAATGAAGGTCGAACCTTTAAAGGCTCGATAGTTATTGAAAAATGATTATATTCAATCTGTTCTCGAAAACGAGTTAGATAATACTCCCCGTGGAACCCTACGATAAAGAAGTAGATGCCACGGGGTGTTTCGTATGCCCAGGTGTAATCGATTCGCATGTACATTTTCGTGAACCAGGCTTAACCAACAAAGCAGATATTGCCTCAGAAACCCGTGCTGCCGCCTTTGGAGGAGTGACTTCGTTCTTCGATATGCCCAACACTTTGCCCCAAACAACAGCCATTGAGGCTTTTAGAAGCGAAGTTCGACATTGCTAAAAGAAAAAGAGTTCGATTAACTATAGCTTTTTCTTTGGAGCAACCAAACACCAATGCCGATCTTTCTAAAAGAGTTGGATATTCATCGCATTCCAGGTGTAAAGCTCTTCATGGGAGCCTCTACAGGAAATATGTTAGTAGACCAACGCAATGCACTTGAGCGCATCTTTGCAGAGTCGCCCTGTGTTGATTATGACACATTGCGAAGACTCTGGCATTATAAGTGCGAAATATGAAGAAGGCAAAAAGCAGAGCAAGGTGACGACCCAGATATTAGCTATCACCCCTCATTCGTTCAGAAGAAGCGTGTTATGCCTCATCTTCTTTAGCTGTAGAGTTGGCCAATCAAACAGGAGCACGCTTGCATGTGGCTCATTTAACCACAGAGAAAGAACTCTCCCTGTTTGGGAAATAACCCTAAAATAACAGCCGAAGCAGTTATACCTCATTTGTTCTTCTGCGATAAAGACTATGCTTCTTTAAAGGCATTGATCAAATGTAATCCTGCCATTAAGAAGCAATCTGATCGTGATGCTTTGCGTCTTGCCCTCACAAATGGCAAGATCACCACAATAGGAACCGACCATGCGCCACACCTTTTAAGTGAAAAACAAGGAGGAAGTGCTTCTGCAATGTCGGGAATGCCAATGGTTCAGTTCTCTCTTTCTGCAATGCTTGAGTTGGTTGACCAAGGCGTTTTAACGATAGAAAGAGTGGTAGAGCTGATGTGTCACAATCCTTCTAAATTGTTCGAGATAAACCAACGTGGCTTTTATTCGAGAGGGATACAAAGCCGACATCATTCTTGTTCAACAAACATTCGCCCTATACTGTCACCGAAGACGTGATACAAAGCAAATGCAAGTGGAGTCCCACTTATGGGACATACATTCAACTGGCAGGTGCAAACCACCATTTGTAACGGACACATCTTATATAATAAAGGTCACTTTGACGATAGCTATCGAGGCGAAGAAATACGCTTCCGCTCAGCTCAGTCGTAAGGTTACTGCAAGCCCTGTTTGCATAACACCTCACTTGTAAGAGTGGTATACATACATTATAAAAACCATCATTAACAAGAACATCATTAATACTAAAATTTTATAGTGTTGGCTAACAACTAACATTTTGTTTATTTATGATTGCACGCATATTAGTTCTATTATTAATTATAATCATAATGCCCACGATGTATTTTCGATTGGCGTTATTGGCGTAAAACAGAAAAAGCTTCAATTGGTTGAAAAAGAGTGTTATTGTGGCTTCCAACCATTGCAATGGTTGTTTATACCATTGTTCTTTCTACCGAAAAAGATTTCATTCCCCACGACACCACCGCCCTCTATTGGTATCTCTTTCTTATTGGGAGTGTGGACCATTCCAAAGACTTTGGCAGCCATTTGCTCGTTCTTGGGTTGGCTATGGTGCCGTTTTAGCAAGTCGAAAAGGAATTATGGAAATCTACTTGCATTCTTCTTGTCTATCGCTTGCATCTTCGTTGTGATATACGGCTCTACTTTTTGGTGTTAAAAAGTTGGTTGTTGAGCATCAAGATCTTTATTTTAAAAGACCTTCCCAAAGCTTTCGATGGCTATAAACTGGTGCACATTAGCGACCCTGCATGTGGGCACTTACACTGGCGAACGACAAGCTTTTTCTGGCTCAAGTCATCGACTCTGTTAATGCACAAAAAGCCGATCTCATTGCATTTACAGGCGACTTGCAAAATGTTCAACCCTCAGAACTCTACGAACACGAAAATCTTTTGCGTTCACTTAAAGCCAAAGATGGAGTGTATTCGGTGTTGGGCAATCACGATTATAGCGAATATATAAAGAAAGATGAGGCCATTAAGCGAGCTTATGAAAAAGAAACAGTGTCGTTAGAAAAACGCTTTGGCTGGAATCTTTTGATGAATGAGCATAGAAGTATACATCGTTTAAACGACTCAATTGTGGTTGTTGGAACCGAAAACGATGGTGTTCCGCCATTTCCACACAAAGCAGATATCAAAAAAGCAATGCAAAATGTAAAAGCAAATAGCTTCGTTTTGTTTTTGCAACACGACCCTTCTGCGTGGGACAGAAATATTCTTCCCAACTCACATGCACAGCTCACGCTCAGTGGTCACACCCATGGTGGACAAGTGTCGATAGGGCTCTTTGCGTCCAACCATGTTGAAATATAAAGAAGATCGTGGTTTATATGAACACGACAAGCGTATGTTATATGTTTCAACAGGAGTGGGGGGAGTTCTTCCTTTCCGCTTTGGTGTGCCTCCAACAATAACAGTTATAACCTTACATACAGCAAGATGACACTCTTATATCGCATTTATCAGCTTTTTATAGCACTTCCTCTCATCGCTATTTAGCCACGTTGTTAACAGCTCTAGTAACAACCATTGGCTGCACAATAGGTAACGGAAACTTTTGGGGCTACTATCCCTGGAATGATATGGGGACGTGTGGTTCTCGCCCTACTTCTTTTGCCTGTAAAGGTCGAAGGACGTGAGCATTTAAAGAAAGGACAATCTTATGTTTTTGTGAGTAACCATCAAGGTGCTTTCGACATTTTTTTAATTTACGGCTTTTTAGGTCGTAATTTCAAATGGATGATGAAACATCAATTACGCAAAATGCCCTTTGTGGGTCGTGCTTGCGCAGCTGCTCATCATATTTTTGTAGATAAACGCACCCCAAAGAAGGTGAAAAGAAACCATCGATCATGCACGTTCGGTGTTGCAACAAGGAATGTCTTTAATGATATTTCCAGAGGGAGCACGCTCGTTTACTGGCCATATGGGGGTTTTTAAGCGTGGCTCTTTCAATCTTGCCGACGAGCTTCAACTACCCATTGTGCCTATAACCATCAACGGATCGTTTGATGTTATGCCTCGAACTCGTGATATGCGTTGGGTAAATTGGCATCCCTTTAAAAACTCACCATTCATCAACCTATTGAGCCAAAAAGGGCAGGGGGCAGAAAATATTAAAGCCGTACTCGAGGAGAGTTATCAAGTGGTGATGAGCGGGATTGGTGAAAGAATATCAAGGGATTTGTTGCAAATCCCGACCAATAAACTGCATATAGATAAACTACTGAATAGTATATTTTTAGATAAGACAATATCTTTCATAAAAGTGGTGTAATTGCAGAGCCAATGCAGTTGCACCACTTTTTCTTTTTATGGCTTCTTTTCTATTCTTTTCTCGATGCAATGATGAAGCTTTTTCTTTGTGTCGTCATTACTCTTGAATAATAAAAAGCAGTCACTTTTCATCCTAAAAAGCATTGATGTTGCACTGCAAAAAGCAATGTGTTTGCAATATAAAAAGCATTCCTTTTAAATTCTATCATTTCTATCTCATTGAAAAATCAATAACTCTCATTCCTTTTTCCTTTAGTATGGGCATAAGTGTTTCTAAATCTCTTTTATCTGCACAAACTTGCTCTATCTGCCTTTAACCTTATTATAAATGCATCAATAAGTGGTAGTACTTTAAGAAGTTGATCTCTTATGAAACGGATTGTATCGAGGGCACGATATAAGTTAACAAAGGTAAAGTGATTAAATGTCGTGGACGATATAATTAAAAAAAGAAGTTAAAGTGTAATTATATCGCTTACGATATTAAATAAAAAAATCTATATCTTTGCATTGTCAATTAGAAAAAAGATCTATTTCGACACAGATCAGAATTTAAGAAGAGTATAATAACAAACATTTCAATAACAATTAAAACGGAAAAAGATGATGGAAACAGTTTATAGCTTTAGCTTAACAGACAAAAAAAGGTAACGAAGTAAGTCTAGAACAATATAAAGGTAAGGTACTTTTTAATTGTAAACACTGCAACAGGTTGTGGCTTTACTCCACAATATGAGCAACTAGAAGATGCTTATAGCAGATTGAAAGACAAAGGACTTGAGGTGCTAGACGTTCCTTGTGACCAGTTTGGACATCAGGCTCCAGGTTCTGATAGCGAGATAACTGAGTTCTGTACAATGAAGTTTGGCACAACATTCCCACAATTCAAGAAATCTGAAGTGAATGGTGCTAACGAGCTTCCTCTTTACACTTGGCTTAAAAAAGAAAAGGGATATGCTGGCAATGCTTATGAAGAAAAGCTTGCAGCAATTATGGAAAAGCTCTATAATGAATGTAATTCAACCCCAAGAAGCAAAGATGATATTCAATGGAACTTCACAAAGTTCGTTGTAGATCGTGAGGGAAAGGTGGTTGCACGCTTTGAACCTACAGAAGATTTTGCTAAAGTAGAAGAGTGCATCAAAGGTCTTTTATAAGGCAATTAATTGTAGTTATAACAAGTAAAAACGTAATAAAATCGGGGTTGAACATACAGAAATAAGATGTAAGTTGACAGAGATTTTCACGGGTTTACAATCGAAGAGCAAACAGAAAATCTTTGTATTAAAATCAATTTTACCATGACGTATGAACAACTAAAGTTAGAAAGACAATTGTGTTTTCGTCTTTATACGGCCAGTAGGCTCACAACTCAAACCTACGAACCATTCTTAAAGCAACTCGGTATCACTTATACTCAATATTTAGTGCTATTGGTTCTATGGGAAAAAGACGATCAACCCATTAATGATATCGGCAAAACTCTGCTCTTAGGAATCAACACTATTTCGCCACTTATAAAGCGAATGGAGGCTCAAGGCCTTGTTGCTAGGCACAATAGCGACACAGATAAACGCCAACAGCTGGTTTATTTAACCCAAAAGGGTAAAGAAATGAAAGAAAAAGCAGCTAAAATTCCAGGGTATATGCTCGATGCAATGAACGAAAAGAATGTTGATGCAGAAGCGCTTTTAAAAGCTCATTCCTGTGTTAGATGATTATATTCAGAAATTGAAAGAAACAGAGTGATGTTTTAGATTATTAATAATTATAATTGAAAGAGGATATGTTTATGAACAACATATTCTCTTTTTTCTTGTTGCAAGCACGTAAAAAAAGGACTTAAATATAGTGGTTCTCAATAAAAAAACGCTAACTTTGCATAATATAGTTATGTGTATGAATCAAAGCGACAGCATTGTAATCATTCCCACTTATAATGAAAAGGAGAATGTAGAAAACATCATTCGAGCAGTATTTGCATTGGAAAAATGTTTTCATATATTGATAATTGACGATGGAAGTCCCGATGGAACCGCATCAATTGTTCAAACGTTTGCAAGCCGAAGAGTTTGCAGATCGACTCTTTTTGATAGAACGTCAAGGTAAATTAGGATTAGGAACAGCCTACATAACAGGCTTTAAATGGGCATTAGAAAACAACTACGACTATGTATTTGAAATGGATGCCGATTTTAGTCACGCTCCTTCCGATCTTCCACGACTATACAGTGCATGCGCACAAGAAGGTTATGATGTAGCAATTGGCTCACGATATGTAAGTGGAGTGAACGTTGTGAACTGGCCAATAGGACGAGTGTTGATGAGCTATTTCGCATCGAAATATGTTCGTTTCATCACTGGTTTTAAGGTACACGACACCACTGCGGGCTTTAAATGCTATCGAAGAAAGGTGTTAGAAACTATTCCTTTAGACCAAGTTCAGCTTTTAAAGGCTATGGATTTCAAATCGAAATGAAATATACAGCCTATAAAAATTGGATTTCAAAATAAAAAGAAGTTCCTGTTGTATTTGTGAATCGACAAGAAGGTGTTAGCAAAATGAGCGGAGGCATATTTGGTGAAGCTTTCTTTGGAGTGATGCGCCTTCGATGGGACGGTTGGTTTAGAAAATATCCCAAGATAAGCCATTAATAGCAATAATAAGCATGAATCGACAAACTCGATTCATGCCCTTTTCTTTTATAAACATTATTGTTTTAAATAGTAGTATTTAATGAAACTTAGCGACATAGCTACACTCTATGGGGCTTTGCCACAAGCTGTTGCCCTACGTAAGACACTCAGTGATAACGCAACAAACACCATTTGGCTAAAAAATATCAAAGCATCTGCAGTTCCCATTGCTATTTGCTTCGGTTGCGCCAAAAGTACAACAAGTATTTGTTTTCATTCTTTCTGATGCCGACGAAGCAGGCTATTTCTATAACGATTTAGCGCAAATAATGGGTAAAGAGCAAGTGATGTTCTTTCCATCATCATACAGAAGGGCTGTGAAATATGGTCAACACGATCCCGCAAGTGAGATATTGCGAACCGAAGTACTTGCAACTCTATCGACAAAAGAAAGCTCTGACAGCCTCAATAAGCAGGCTTTGTTTATCGTTAGCTATCCCGAAGCCATAGCTGAGATGGTGGTTTCGAAGCAATTGATTAGCGATAAGGTGGTGAAAGTGGCTGTTTCGCAGGTAATAGACCTTGTTGAACTGCGCAAAAGACTATTAGAATTGGGCTTTAACGAATGTGATTACGTTTATGAACCAGGTCAATTTGCCATCAGAGGTAGTCTTTTAGACATCTATTCGTTTTCTCATGAATATCCTTATCGTGTCGATTTCTTTGGCGATGAGGTAGATTCTATCCGCACATTCGATATCGAAAGTCAGCTATCTCGTGATAAAAAAAGGAAAGTATTGAGATATTACCTGAATTGTCAACAGAGACCAATGAGCGAGTACCTTTATTGCGTTTCTTGCCCCAAAGGGGCTATTGTGGCAATGAAAGACCAATCGTTTGTACATCAAACAATAGATAATATCTATCGTGAAGGCTTTACTTCTGCCGCTATAACAGAACGTCTTTCGGGTGCAACAGAGCAAGAACAAGCCGAAATACAGCGTGAATTATGTCGTGAAAACATATTATGTAGCGCTTCGATGTTTGTTGATGACATTTCGAAAGTAAAGCGAATAGAATTTGGTTCGTCTCCTGTTGCTATCCCAAATGCCACTATTGAGTTCAATATAACACCCTCAACCGCTCTTTCATAAGAACTTCGAATTGTTGAAAAAGACCTTCGAAGACTTTGTTTTAAAAGGCTATAAACTCTATATCTTTGCGGATAGTGCCAAGCAACAGCAGCGTTTATACGATATTTTGAATAGCGAAGTAAACGAGAAGAACGAAGCAGTTAAAGGTGTCGGAGATAAAGAAATTAGACTTTATCTCAGTAGATAAGACCATTCACGAGGGCTTTATTGATAATGATTTAGGGGTTTGTTTCTTTACAGATCATCAGATATTCGATCGTTTCCACAAGTATAATTTGAAGTCAGATAGCGCCCGTTCGGGTAAAATGGCATTGACTTTAAAGGAATTACAGGAGATGGAACCAGGCGATTTCATTGTTCATGTGGACTTTGGAATAGGTAAATTTCGGAGGATTAGTGCGTGTTCCAAGTGGCGAAAGCTATCAAGAAATGATTCGAATCATTTACAATAACAATGATAAAGTAGATATTTCGATTCATTCTCTCTATAAAATCAGCAAGTATAAACGTGGAGATACAGAGCAACCACCACGTCTTTCTACCTTAGGAACGGGTGCTTGGGAACGTATTAAAGAGCGAACTAAGAAGCGAATAAAAGGACATTGCTCGTGATTTGATTAAAGCTTTATGCCAAGAGAAGACATGAAAAAAAGGCTTTGCTTTTTAGCGTTGATTCGTTTCTACAACATGAGCTTGAAGCCAGCTTTTTATATGAAGATACACCCGATCAGCTAAGGGCTACGCAAGAAGTTAAAGCCGATATGGAGAGCGGAAGACCCATGGATAGGCTCGTTTGTGGTGATGTTGGATTCGGAAAGACCGAAGTTGCCATTCGAGCAGCATTCAAAGCGGCTTGCGACAACAAACAAGTTGCGGTGCTAGTGCCTACAACTGTGTTGGCATATCAGCACTTTCAAAGTTTTAGTTCACGCTTAAAAAGGATTGCCAGTAAAGGTCGATTATCTTTCAAGAGCACGCACTGCAAAGCAAACAAAGCAAGTTCTTGCCGACCTAGAGAAAGGGCGATTTAAACATACTTATAGGCACTCATAAACTCATTAGCAAAACAGTTAAGTGGCATGACTTAGGTCTTTTGATTATAGATGAAGAGCAAAAGTTCGGCGTTTCGGTGAAAGAAAAGCTTAGAACCATTAAAACTAATGTCGATACGCTAACGATGTCGGCCACACCTATACCACGAACACTTCAGTTTTTCGTTAATGGGAGCGAGAGACATGAGTATCATTCGCACTCCACCTCCTAACCGTTATCCTATTCATACCGAGCTTTCTGAGTTCTCGTCAGATGTTATTCGAGATGCAATTAACTTCGAAATGAGTCGCAATGGACAAGTATATTTCGTGAACGACCGCATAAGTAACTTGCAAGAGCTATCGAATCTTATCTTAAAATATATCCCTGATTGTCGTGTTGCGATAGGACATGGACGCATGCAGCCTGAAGAATTAGAGCAAATCATTATGGGCTTTATGAATCATGATTATGATGTTTTGCTCTCAACAACGATTATTGAGAGTGGAATAGATATCTCTAATGCTAACACTATCATCATAAATGATGCGCATCGCTTTGGTTTATCCGACCTACATCAAATGCGTGGACGTGTAGGAAGAAGCAATCGAAAGGCATTTTGTTATCTTCTTGCGCCCCCAAAGAGCCTACTTAAGCAAGATGCAAGACGCAGGTTAGAGGCTTTAGAGACCTTTTCTGAGTTGGGAAGTGGCTTTAGTTTGTCGATGCAAGACTTGGATATACGAGGTGCGGGCAATCTTCTTGGCTCTGAACAAAGCGGTTTTATAGAAGATTTGGGCTATGAAACCTATCAAAAGATATTGACTCAGGCTGTTACAGAGCTAAAGAATGATGAGTTCTTCGATTTATATCAGGAGCAAATCGATGCAGGAGAAGCCATTAAAGCGAGTGACTTTGTGGAAGATTGTGCAGTGGATTCTGACCTAGAAATGTACTTCCCAGATAGCTATGTGCCTGGAAGCAGCGAGCGAATGTTGCTTTATCGAGAATTGGATAATATCGAGTCGGACGATGCTTTACATGCCTATAAACAGCGATTGTTAGACCGTTTCGGTGAAATTCCACATCAAGCAGAAGAATTGATGAATGTTGTTGCCTTGCGAAGACTTGGAAAGAACATGGGAATTGAAAAGATAATACTTCGTCAAGGTCGCATGAATTTGCAGTTAGTGGGCAACACTAACAGCGCATATTATAAGAGTGAGGCATTTCGGAAGACTTATTAATTACGTGGGAAACAACCCTCGAAGCTGCAATATAAAGGAGCATAAAGGACTTAGAATGGTTACTATTGCAGATGTTCCAACAGTGAATAAGGCGGTAGAGGTGCTACAATCGATAGAAAAGAGCTAAGTCATTCTGTTGTTAGCCCATATATATTAAGGTGTAAAAGAAAAAAATAGTGTTAGACAATTGGATTTGCCCAATGTGTCTAACACTATTGCTTTTTATGTGATAAAAAGAAGAGTTATTACAAACTCAACTTTAGGTACATCTTTCAATGAGTTACTGATTTCTTCGTCCGAGATGCTATAGTTTTGCAAGTCACCATTTAGATAACTTTCGTATGCAGTCATATCAATTAAACCATGACCAGATAGGTTAAACAACAGAACTTTAGCCTCTCCGCTTTCCTTACACTTAATAGCTTCACGAATAGTAGCGGCAATTGCGTGTCCACTTTCAGGCGCAGGAATGATTCCTTCGGTACGTGCAAAGAGCATACTTGCATCGAAAGACTCTAACTGTGGAATGTCTTCTCCTCGCATCAATCCATCTTTTTATAAGCTGAGAAACAAGCGTTCCTGCTCCATGATAGCGCAAACCGCCAGCATGAATGTTTGCAGGTTTGAAGTCATGTCCTAGAGTATACATTGGAAGAAGAGGCGTATAGCCAGCTTCATCGCCAAAATCGTATTCAAACTTACCACGAGTTAGTTTTGGACAGCTCTCTGGTTCAGCCGCAATAAACTCAGTTTTCTTTCCTGAAAGAAGGGTATGGCGCATAAATGGGAATGCAAGTCCACCAAAGTTACTACCTCCTCCGAAGCAAGCAATAATCTTATCAGGATATTCTCCCGCCATTTCCATTTGCTTTTCAGCCTCTAATCCGATAATTGTTTGATGTAGAGTGACATGGTTAAGCACTGAACCTAAAGTGTATTTACAATTTGGTGTGGTGGTAGCAAGCTCAATAGCTTCTGATATTGCTGTACCTAATGTGCCAGGATGGCGTGGATCTCGGGTGATAATATCTTTACCAGCACGAGTAGACATTGATGGAGAACCAGTTACTTCAGCCCCAAAAGTGCGCATAATACTACTGCGATAGGGCTTTTTGTTGCATACTAACTTTCACCTGATACACTGCTGCCGACAATCCAAAAAAAGGCTTGCTGCATAGCTTAAAGCAGCACCCCATTGACCCGCTCCCGTTTCTGTTGTAACGTTAGTTGTGCCCTCTTGCTTGCAATAATAGCACTGTGGAATAGCCGAATTCACCTTATGAGAACCCAAAGGGTTTACACTTTCATTCTTAAAGTATATATGTGCAGGTGTATCTAAGGCTTTTTCCAATGCATAAGCACGCACAAGAGGTGTAGATCTGTAGAATTTATATTTATCGAGCACTTCTTCTGGAATATCAATCCAGCTATTTGTGAAATCAAGTTCTTGTTTACTACATTCTAAAGAGAATATATGTGCCAAATCTTCAACACCCATTGGCTCTTTAGTTTGTGGATTAAGAAGGGAAGAGGCTTTCGTTTTTAAATCGGCTTGAATGTTATACCATTGTGTAGGAAGCTCTTTTTCAGATAGATAGAACCTTTTTTTGTTTGCTCATACTGTATCTTTTTAAATTGTGAATACTTACAAATAGGAATTTTAAAAGCAAAGATGTGAAATGTATTTGTTATCCTTTTTATTTTGCTGTTTTTAAGTTGAAAAATATTGTATTTGCCATTATCCTATTATTGCAAAGTTAGCGAAAAAAACTAGTTTTTTTGCATATTTCAACGCATAAATATTCGATCTTTTGTATTTATAAATAAATAGAATGCCTTACCTTTGTATGCAAGTATGGCTATATTATTAACTCTTTTTGTTTATTTTACCGTGCTCTTGCTCATCAGTAAAGCTAACTACACGCAAGGCAACTAATGGTGTTTTTTTAAGGCGAACAACACTTCTCCTTGGTATATGGTGGCTTTTTGGAATGATAGGAGCCTCGATTTCGGGAGTTACTTTTCGTTTCAGTTCCAGGAATGGTGAATAAGATTTCGATGACTTATTTGCAGACTTGCATGGGCTTTATCGTGGGATATGTGTTGGTCTCTTTCGTGCTTTTTGCCCGTATACTATCGCTTAAATCTTACCACCATCTATTCTTTTTTTAGAGCAAAGGTTCGGTGTTTATGCCTATAAAACGGGTGCAATATTCTTTTTATTGGCAAAAGATGATAGGCTCTGCCATACGCTTTTATGTTGTTTGCATCATTCTTCAGCAGTTTGTTCTCAATGCTTTGGGAATACCATTCTATGTAACAGTGATCGCAATGGTGCTATTAATATGGCTTTATACTTATCGAGGAGGAATTAAAAACCCTTGTATTTACAGATGTCTTTTCAGACTTTCTGCATGCTAACGGCTTTGATATTAATTATCTATGGCGTTGTAGATGCTTTGGGGAATGAGTATGTCTGAGGCAATAACAACGGTGTGGAGCGACCCAAGAAGTAAGATTTTTGAGTGGGAATGACGCATCGTCTACTCAATATTTTTGGAAACAATTCTTTAGTGGAGCATTCATTGTGGTGGTGATGACGGGCTTAGATCAAGATATGATGCAGAAGAATTTGACTTGCAAATCGTTGAAAGAGGCTCAGAAAGATATGTGTACTTATGGATTAGCGTTCCTTCCTACCAACTTTTTTTATTCTTGTTTTTTTGGGAGTCCTTTTGTCGCTTCTTGCCACCCAACAAGGCATTGCTTTTGCCAAAAAGCAGGAGACGAATTGTTGCCTATGTTTGCAGCAACAGGCAACCTAGGTCAGTTGGTGTTGGTGCTGTTTTCTATCGGAATTATTGCTGCTTCGTTCTCAAGTGCCGACTCTGCGCTTACTGCTCTCACCACAACTATGTGTATAGACGTGTGCAATAAGCCCGAAAACGAATCGTTTAGAAAGCGTGTTCACATCGCTATGGCTGTTGTTTTCGCTCTATTTATCTTGATTTTTAAGGCGTTAAACAACACAAGTGCCATCGATGCTATCTATATAATGTGTGCTTACACCTATGGTCCTTTGTTGGGATTGTTTGCCTTTGGACTCTTTACTCGCCACAAACTGCACGATCGTTTTGTACCTTATGTTGCCATTTTGGCACCTTGTTTGTGTTGGACTTTGAGCTATGTGTCTGAAAAATTGGTGGGGATATAAATTTGGATACGAGTTGTTATTGATAAATGGAGCCTTGTCGTTCCTTGGTTTCTACATGCTCAAACGCTCAAAAATAATAGTCGTAAAAATCAACTCAAACTCGCTCTTCTTGTTTCCTTTTAAGGTGATAAAGTGGGGTAGAAGTGTTGATTTTATCTTATAAGCCAATTCATTTGATTAGACAAAAATCTTTTTGAATTGCATTTTTTTATACATTTTTGCTTCTTTTTGTAAAAACATTGCTTTTTAGTTGGTAATAGCTATTCTTTTTTTCGTCCTAATAGCATCGACTTTTACATGTGTGAAAAGCATTGATATTATACCTCAAGTTTACAAACTATCTTCTTGCAAAAGGCAATGAAAGGTGAAAGCGAAAAGACATTAAAAAGCACTCTAACGATGCATAAAACATCATTAGAGTGCCTTCTTTTATATTCAGAAAAATGTGTTTATTACTTATTGATTGTAGTTAAATAGCGTTCTGCTTCCATTGCTGCTTTACAGCCAGAGCCTGCTGCTACAACTGCTTGACGATAGGTGTTGTCGGCAACATCGCCTGCTGCAAACACACCTTCTACGTTTGTTTTAGGAGTATTTCCTTGTGTTTTGATGAATCCTTGCTCGTCGGTTTCAATTGCATGGCTAAACACTTTAGAGTTAGGATTGTGTCCAATAGCCAAGAAGAAACCATCAATTGGAAGGTCATAATGTGTTTCATCGGCCTCACCAAGGCGTTTTACGAGGTGAACTCCTTCAACTCCATCTTCTCCATAGAGTCCTTCTGCATTGTGTTCGAATAGCACTTCGATCTTTTCGTTTTGCATAACACGTTGACGCATCACGTCAGATGCACGCAAATAGTCTTTACGAACGATCATATAAACCTTGCTTGCAAGTCCTGAAAGGTAGATAGCTTCTTCGCAAGCAGTGTCTCCACCGCCTACAACCGCAACTACTTTTTTGCGATAGAAGAATCCATCACAAGTGGCACAAGCACTCACTCCACGACCATTATATTTGGTTTCGTCTGGTAAACCCAAATATTTTTGCACTTGCACCAGTGGCAATAATCACTGTTTCAGCTTCTATTTCATCACCTCTATCGGTTGTAAGTATGTATGGTTTTTGTGTGAAATCGACCTTAGTTATTTCACCATCACGAATGTCTGCGCCAAATCTTTCAGCCTGCTTGCGTAGGTCTTGCATCATAAGATTGCCGTCTACACCTTCGGGATAGCCTGGAAAGTTCTCGATATCTGTTGTTTGTGTTAGCTGACCTCCAGGCTGAATGCCACAGAATTCGATTGGATTAAGGTTGGCTCTACCTGCATAAATGGCTGCAGTATAGCCCGCTGGACCACTTCCGATGATAGCGCAACGAGTGTATTCTCTTGTTGACATAATATTGTTTGTTTTGGTTGTGTTATATAATAAGGTAGAACTAATGTCCTTTAAAAATCACTAAATGATTAGTAGACAGCTTGTTCTTACTTTTCTGTTGTTACGTTGTTGGGCTGTAAACGCTTGTTGTTATTCTGCTAAAAGCTTTTCAATTTCTTCTGCAATAACAGCACAACTTGTTGTTGGTTCAAAGCGTTTAACAACTTCTCCTTGTTTGTTTATAAGGAATTTAGTGAAATTCCATTTGATATCTGATTTGCTCTTATAGTCTGGATCGGCCTCAGAAAGCATCTTTTCTAATATTGGTGTAAGCTCATGTTGCTCGTCCCAACCAGCAAAAACCTTTTCTTCTTTAAGGAACCTGTATAATGGCTCAGCGTCATCTCCGTTTACTTTGATCTTTTTGAAACGTGGAAAATCGGTACCAAAGTTTAGCTTACAGAACTCATGAATTGCCTCATCGGTTCCTGGAGCCTGGCCTCCAAACTGGTTACAAGGGAAATCTAATACTACAAAACCTTCTTTTTCTGTATTTTCTTATATAGTTCTTCTAGCTCTGTATATTGTGGAGTAAAACCACATTCTGTTGCTGTATTAACGATAAGAAGAACTTCGTTTTTATATTCTTTCAATGAAACTTCTACCCCTTTACGATCTTTTACGCTGTAGTTATATACTGTCTTCATACTTTCTTTTATTATATGTGATTTTAATTTTACTTATTAATTATATTGCAAAGATAATGCCAAATTCAACTAAAAAAAGCACTGCTTTTACACGTTTTTTTCTGCTTTTAAAAAAAGAATAAAGCAATAACCTTGTGTTTCTGCGGGTTCCTATCAAGAATAGGGAAAAACCTATCGAAGTGTAGGGATTTTACATTTGGAAGTGACTTGGAATGCTGTAATTTTGCAATCGTAAAGTTATGAGAACAATTATCAGTTCGTTAGCAATAGCAATGAAAAAAAGATATGTTTCTTGTATCGAAGAAAATGAATAGTAACAAAACATAGTTAAAGGTTTATGAAAAAAAGGTCAATGGTTTTCTAGTCTCATTTATGATGACTATTGCGGCGATAGGGTTTACTTCGTGCGACAATGATTATTATGATGGCTACTACGATGGTAACTACTATGGTGATCATAATCGTAATAACTCTGCAAATTTGCCTACAGCTGTACAAATGTCGAATGTATTACGAGGTACATGGCGTGGTCAAACCAAGGTGAAATATAAAGAAAATGGCAAAACGTTGACCGATATGTTGAACACAGAAATAACATTCAGACAAGCGAAGTCGAATGCAACTTACGGAGAAGGAACACAGATTGATTATCAAAAATAACAGCGTAGTATCGTCAAGAAGCTTTTACTTGGAATATAGATTATGCTACTCTTGACATTGTGATAAGCTATAAGAAGGAAAATGGAAATGTATTTACGATGAGAATCGATTATGATGATTTACAATTAAATGACCGCACTTTTTCGGGAGAAATGGAAGGTTATAATGAAACAGATGATTTCGATTATAGGAGATACGGATATAGTAGAACGATTAAAAATGATAAAAGTAAAAAGTTAGTTTTTAGTGAAAAAGAACGTCAGGATAATAAAGCTCTTATTATAATGTATGTAAATGGTGTAGGCGCAGAAAAACTCTCTCTTCTGTGCCTATTTTCTTTTTGTATATACTTGAAAGGGTTCTGGCTTTTTAAATGTAAGAACTTTAAATTGGCATGGCTATGTGCTTTTCTAGATGAACTGTTTTTGCGCTCTTTTCTAAATCAGAAAGGGGCTTTTTTTATTTATTCTCTTTGCTTGTTGGGATAGAGGGAGAGTGTTCTTTCGCTGGAAAGAGAGTGGAAAAAGAAGGTGGTATAAGAATGTTTTTGGGCTTTATTTCTGCTGACTCTTGAGTTAGGAGAAGGATATTCTTTTGTTGACGAAGGATAGAAAAAGAAGGTAAAATCAGAATGTTTATCGTTTTTATTCTCTTTGTTTATAGAAGTTGAATAGAGTATTCTTTTTGCAGAAAAAAAGAGTAGGGAGGAAGGTTGAAAAAGGAATGCTTTTTCACTTTATCATCTTTGATTATTAAGGGTTGAAGAAGGGTTTTTATTTCGCTAAAAAAAGGATAGAAGGGAGAGCGGAATAAGGGGTATTTTTCATCGGAAAAAAAGATAGAAAAAGGAAGACGAAAAAGCTGCCTCTTTTTGAGTAGAGATAATAAAAAAACTGCTGTAAATGCATGGAGCAAAAACAGCAGTCTTTGTGTTGTTATTATTTTAGATCCCACAAATTGTTGTTCACAGGCACAGCTTCAACTGTGCGTTCTATGTTGTCTGGCAGGTTACAAAAAGAAGTCAATGCCAGTCTTTTTCTTCTAATTCTTTAATCGAAACAGCATATTTTTGCCAATTTATTATCCTTGTTATTCTCGTGCTTAACCCAGAATCCTACGGCATTATATACGCCATTTTTCACTCTGAGGATAGCCATAAAGAAGTAGCTTGGCACAACCATTCCCTTGCCTGTTGTGGTATATTGTGTGCTATTATCGATGGTTCCACCCTTGCAAACATAAAGAGTGTCGGCAAAATTATAATTATTTTTGGTAGCCCAGTTGCGTACTTTGTTTTCCATTTCGAGCCAAACCCCTGCATTGAAATCATGCTTTTGAGGTTGCATATTGGTCATATAGAAGGTTTGATATTGCGCCTCTTTGTTGTTAAGTCTATCTGCAGAAGGGCAAATATGGCCGTGATCGTATCCAGAACCTCTATAAGGATCGGGCGTAATAGTGAACTGCGAGGGTAGAGAAGGGTCGTAAGGGTATTGATATCTGTAGTCATTTGTGTAATAACGATTGGTGTTTTTCGTTAAATTAGAACGATACATCTGATAGCAACTCCATCTTTGCGACTTCTTATTGGTATCCCATTCTACGCAATAATTTACCTCTCCGTTGGTCGTTTTGTAGATAAGTACCTTGTTGTTGGCAGTGTTTTTTTATCTTTTGGAAACTCTAAACGAGCATAATCTTTCGATATAGTTGTAGGGTTACTGTTGCTTTCTCCTTGAGTATTTTTTTCGCTCGAGTTGTCTACAACATCGTCCTTACTACATGAGTGCAAAGCACCTAAAAAAAGCAGAATTGCACCTGTTTTTAAATAATATTTTTCTTCATTTTGTATTAATGTTTTCTGTGTATCTAAATCCTGTTCAATCTCTTTAAATAACGAGTCTCTTTCGTGTTTATTACTTTTTTTGCTAGCAATGAGCGCAATTTTTGTATGTTTGCTTATCGCAATCTCATTGCTTTTTGCAATGTAATGTCAATGCTTTTTAGGGTGCAATAGCATTACTTTTTATCTCACAATATCAATGCTTTTTGTTCTTGCTTTAATGCTTGTTTTCTTTCAAAGCGACATTGTTCGTAAGTATAAAAAAATAATAGTACTGAAGTTTGAAAACCTTTATCGAAAAGGGCTTATTGTTGTATCCTGATTACCTAAAACCGCTCTCATCGTGGTTTTATCTCAAAAAAAATAGCATGGAATAGTGTATATGCAACTACACTATATCCATGCTAAAAATGTCGTTAAATATATTCTGTAAAAGATATATTATTTGTTAATCTTACCGTAACGGTTCATGAATCTATCAACACGACCAGCTGTATCGACAAGCTTACTCTTTCCTGTATAGAAAGGATGTGATGTACTTGAGATTTCAATCTTAACCACTGGATAAGTCTCACCTTCAAATTCTACAGTCTCATTTGCTTTTACATGTAGACTTTGTAAGGAACATATCGCCGTTGGACATATCTTTAAATACGACGGGACGATAGTTGTCTGGATGAATACCTTTTTTTCATTTTACTTTATTGTTATTTATAAATTATACTCTGTAATGAGTGTGCAAATTTACTAATCTTTTTGCAATTAGCCAAATAAAATGCACTTTTTATTGAACGTAAGTAATTGAAATTGATTGAAGTCTCAATTGAACTCCGCCCTTAGGTGCACCTACAAGAGTATTTGTATAAGTAGCATCATTACCTGTAAATGAAACAGTTGCAGTTGTATTGCCTGTGTAATTAGTTCCTTGGAACACGTCACAAGTAATCACAATCTTAGCAATTGCCTTCTTACCTTTAAGTGTAAAGGTGTTATTTGCATAAAGTCTAATACCTTTTGACTTAGCAAAGAACTTAGGAGTTGTTGTTTGTCCGTTTGCTGAGAATGATAAAACAGAACCGTCGCTCAATGTAATATTGCTCAAATCGCTTGTTTCTGTAAGACCAATAGCGTTCAAATCAACATTCAATGTTTCTGTTCCTGCAGTTGCAGTAGTGTTGTTTAATGTAAGAGTATTACCACTAATTACAACAGCTTCAGCTGCTGGTGTTGGAGGAGTTGGTGTTGGATTGCTATCATGTTGTTTCTTTCCATTGATAGAATACAAGTAACTCTTGTTTGTAACGGTCTCAGGTGTGTTGCCTTTGTAGTTTACAAACTGACCACGGATAACCACTTCATCACCTACTTTAATAGCATTTGCATCGGTAAACTTCTTGTTTATCAAGGTCTAAAGCTTCTGAAAAATAGTAAGTTGTCCTGTTGCTGTTCCATCATCAGAGATATAATATGTAGCATTACCAAAGCCACTTGTTTGAAGTTCTTTGATAGAAACAATCTTACCTTTAACAAACATTTCTGCTGTAGCAGAGTCGGCTTTTAAAGATGTAAGATGTGCAACCATTGTAGCAACGTTATATGGAGATGCCTCAGTTCCTTCACCAACCTTAGTTGTTGGAGTTGTAGGAGTGGTGCCATGTTGCTTATTTCCGTTGATAGAATATAAGTAACTCTTGTTTGGAACGGTCTCAGGTGTGTTGCCTCTGTAGTTTACAAACTGACCACGGATAACCACTTCGTCACCCACTTTAATCGCATTTGCATCAGTAAACTTCTTGTTATCAAGGTCTAAGCTTCTGTAAATGTAAAGTTGTCCTGTTGTTGTTCCATCGTCAGAGATATAATATGTAGCATTACCGAAGCCGCTTGTTTGGAGCTCTTTGATAGCAACAACTTTACCTTTAACGAATGTTTCAGCTGTAGCAGAGTCTGCTTTCAAGCTCTTTAAGTGTGCATTTAATGCAGCAACGTTATATGGATCAGCTTCTGTTCCAGAGCCATTTGCTTGAGAAGGAGTAACTTCTTGCTTTTTATTATTAGGGATTATCATAAGGAGAAGGTACATCCTCACAACTTGTTAATGTGCTTGCTGTTACAGCAAAAGGCCATCATTAAATAAAAGAACTTTTTCATTTTTGTTTTTGTATTATATTTCTTATTGAATTGTTTGAATATCACTCTTTTGGCGAATAAGGATTTGCCATGTGTTGCGGAAGCGTGTGAAGATTCCTGTAATGTTTACTCGTCCTGTAGGAAGAGGCAATGCAGCGAAATCTGCATAAGTACTTGTTCTTACTACAAGTTGATTAGAATTGATGCCTGTAAGTGATCTGTTTACGCTGTTAGCAGCATCTTTTTCAGACTCAGTAGCAAACACTTTCTTTCCGTCTGCGCCTTCAAAGCTCACATTTTTAATTGTCATTAGCTTACCGCTGTTGCTTTCTAGGTAGCTAGCATCGTTAATTCTTGTAACATCGAACTCTTCTGCTGTAACGCTAGTAGCATCTGCTTTGCCAATAAGTTTAAAGTGATCGTTCCATAAGAAACGGTTCATTCTACTTACATAGGTTGCTCCTCGTGGGTTAGTGTATGGAGTTCCGATCTGAGCTTGTTGTCCATAGCTACCAATGTACAAACCTTTTAGGTTGACGATGATTTCTTGTCCAACAGGAAGATAGCCGAAATAAACCACCTTGAGCGATACCTATTAGAATAGAGCCGCTGCCATCTTCAATTGCAACATTATTAAAGATGTTACCTTCGATGTCGTTTCCTGTGATGCGACCTTTTATTTGAATGTTGTCTTCTATTAGCTGATAACTATTTTGAGTTGCGCTAATTGCAGACGCATAGGTTGTCTTTAAACTTGCAATAGTAACAACATTTGATTCTGTTATGCTGTTATTTCCGTATGCATTGGCTGTTTGTGGGGTGTCCCAATCGTTGTTCATACAACTTGAAAGACCAATACAAACAAGTGCAATAATGATATATTTTAAATTTTTCATTGTGCAATGAATTTAGAATTTATATGTGATATTAAGCATACCGTTGGTTCCGTAAGCATAGTATTTCTTAGGATTACGAGAGAACTTGTAGGCTCTTGCATTTCCAGAAGCGGTGAAGTCTGAACGACTTTGTTCGTAACCACCTGTAACAATGTTTTGGTTGTTGAGAACATTGGTTAGCATTAGGTTGATAGACAACGAACCTTTCTTTAGATAAATGCTCTTACCAATAGATGCATCTAGCATAAATCCGCCTTTACCTTTCTCTTGAGCAAGACGCAATACGTTTCCATTACTATCCACGTTTCCACGTTTTTCGCCCACGCTCTTATATCTATAATAAGGTGAGTAACCTAAATAAATGCGGTCATAGTAGTTGCCTGCTAAGTCAATAAACCAACCCTTCTTGTGATAACTCAATATTGCACTAGCTGCAGTTAATGGAGTTCCAGACTCACGCATATCCTTATTTAATAGCTTGTCTTCGTTATATACTCCTTGAGTTGAATTAAGATAGTTTACATTTGCATCGTTAGTGTTCTTAGCTTCACTAACATTGTACCAAGCAACTTGATATCGAATGCGCTGTTCACTTTATACTTAAGAGCTGCTTCTACGCCGTAATAAGCTTTCTTTCCGCCAGTTATAGAAACATAAGAGAAAGAGTTGATATCATCAAAGTAGAAGTTTTGCCACTCTGTGACATTGTTTATCGCATTGTAATAAGCATTAAGATTGATGTGAACTCTTGCAGATTGATATTGATAAGCAAAGTCGGTGCTAAGCACTCGTTCGTTCTTTAGATTTAAAGCGAAGTCGTTATTCATTTCAGGAGCAGCGAAAGACACTGCAGCTGTTGGTGCATTGTATTGATAACCAGCGCCAATAGAGAAATGTATGACCACGTCCTGCGCTGTAATTTACAGCCACTTTAGCTCCACCTTCAAGGAATCTTGCAACACCACTCTTGCCGTATGAGTTTGCTTCGAACAAACCATTGCGCATCTTTCCATCACGTTGCATGCTCACACCGCCTATTCTTGCAGCACCCATAAGGTTGAAACGGCCAACCAAACGGCTGTAACTTGTCCACGCTTGTGCTTTATTTATAAGGATATTATAGTCGTAACCAAATACGTCTCCCTTACCAACTTTAGCGTTAGGGTTGTTCAAATCGTATTGAACTTGATTAGAAGTAGGTGCGTAAGTACCAATAGCATAGGTATTTACGTTGTGATATGAGGTTGCACCTAACAAGTCTTCCATTGTTTGATAATGGCGAGTATTGTTAGTAACAAAGATGTATCCAAGGTTCCAAGCAGACTTTTTGTCTAAGTGTGCGTTAAGAGTTGAAGCCAAAGAGAGTGTAAACGCATCGTTTCTTCTTGCTTGAATGAAATACATAGCGTCTACTCCTTGAGCGTTTGCATTGATGTTTGCTTGGTATAAACGATCCCAATTGATTTGGCGATTAGCCTTAGATGCAGTTAAATAGTTATATGCAGTGTTCCAATCAGCTAAGCTTTGATCTGTTCTAAATTGAGTGCTTGAAGCATCGAACACATCATAATAGCTACTTGGAAGCATCTTCCAATAGTCTGGTTGTGGGTTATCGCTGTTGTTATAGTTTAGCTTTGTGCTCTTATACATGCTGTATTTACCCTAAAACAGAAGTAGTAAAGCTTCATGTCATCAGTAATCTTCCAGTCCCATGTAAGTACAGCAGATGGAGCGAAATCGTTCACAATTCGTGAATTTCTTTTCTTGCCATTTTGATATCCCCAATATGGGTTATAGTAGCGATCGTTAGCAATCCAGTAGCTTTCATCAGTGGCTGCGCCTTGTGAAGCACGTTCTGTTGGGTTACCCCAAGTGCTGAATGCGATAGAATGTTTGTCTTTATTGCCGAACACTTTTTGCACTCCGAAGAAATAAGAAAGAGCGTTATAGAATGTTCCTTCTATATAACCTTCTTTTGCCCAACGATAAGTTAGGTTTCCAGAGAATGCCCATCCGTTCTTAGTTAATCCACTATTGTAAGTGTACATACCACGAAGTGTGTAGTTACGGTTAGCTCCTCCTAATGTAAATCTATGACCAGCTGCTTGATTTGCGGGGCGGAAATCATAGTTATTAGAGCCTGCCATATCTGGCATTGTAAAGCTGTTCGATTCGAAAGGTAAAGCAAAATCAGCATTTTTTGTTTGTTGATTGAGTCCACCTACATGTGAAAAACGGAATTGTCCGCTTTCAATATCATTGGCAGGAGCACCATTTACGTATACTTCATTATACTTTTGGTTGAGTGCTCTGTAACGAAATCTCACAGGAGAGAATAAGAATCCTACTTGAGACGCATAAAGATTGGTACCAGAATTGATAATGGTTACATTTTGCGACATGTTTTCATTTCTCCTAATTGGGCTTCTGTAAAAGTAAAAGCCGCTTCGTTGGCGCTTGATGTTTGGCTCTTTTGCTTGTCATCATTCGTGTTTTGAGCCATCACAAATGGTGAGTAACAAAGAGCAAAAATCGCTAGATGAAGCTTAATTTGCATAATATGTGTTGATTAATAATTAATTATTCTTTGCATGCAAAGTAACAAAAAAATAAATCGAAATATCAAAAATTTTTTTTAACACTCAAGACTCTCTTCGAGTTGTTAAACCTGATTGAATATAATTCAATGACTTGTAAAATGCGCTGTTTTAACACTTTATACGCTTACTTTTTCCCAGTGTATTTGCACCGCATTTTTTTCATCTTTTTTTTTCGACTAATTTCACTGCTTTTTTTGAGCGTAAAAAAATGCTTATTTTGATGCTTTTTTTGTATCCTTTTTCTAATCTTCTTTGTTAAAAACTTTTAGAATGGCTTTGTATCCTCTTGTCAATATAAAGAATACAAGCCAATTATTTATCTCCTTTTTTTATTATAACGTAATAGCTATGCTTTTTAGTGTGTAAAAAGCATAGCTATTGTATGTAAAAAAAGCATTGACTTTGTGATGTAAAAACAAAGCTTTTGTTTTTTTCGTTTGATTTGAGTTGATGTAAAGTCTTGATAGAGATTGGATTATGCATTTCGATATCTATCAGCTTTTTACACATTGTGATTTGATGCTATTTTATCAGCTCTTTATGTGTTGTCCCGTCGCTCATTTTCACGATATTGATACCCTTTTCAGGCTTGTCAATGCTCATTCCTAAAACATTATAGCGACCTGTTTCGTGTGCATCGCTTGATGTTTGCGTTGTAATGGCAGTGGGGTAGTGATGAGCGTTCATAGGAATAATGATCTTTGCAGGGAACATTCGCAATGGATCGCACCACAAACTAAGCGCATCTGCCATTGCTCCTACGTTAGGTTGAACAAGTTGTTTAAACACCAACTTACCCTCTTTATACACTTCAACGGGCTTACTAAAGTCTACATCGTTGATGAATAAGCCTAAAGAACCTTGCACTTTGGTATTGTTTACATCATCTGTTGTGATATTAAATACATTTCCTTTGTGTTCAACCTCAAACATCACCTCTGCATTGGGTTGATGTTTCAACTCACGAAAATCAAGATAATACACTCCGTTAGAATATGCTTCTTCATCATAATCGTGAGTCATATTATAATATAAATAGGTAATCTTGTTTGGATAAGTACGCTTTTCGTTTTGCAAAAGCCAAGTAGTATGGTCGGTAGGACTGATGTGATGGCCCCTTCCAGGAATCATATTTACTTTGTGAATGTAGTCGTTTTGTGCCTGTTTTTGTAGCTCTGCTAACTTATCTTTCCACAAACGAGCATACGAAGCACGTCCAAAACCATTGTCTTCTTCGCCCATATGCACTGCAAATGCAACATTTCTAAGGTTTTCGGGGGCCTTTAATGGTTCACAAGCAGCGATAGGTGAGACCCCAGCAAAATAGTCGGGCATGAACAAAGCCAATCTATGTGATCCGTAACCGCCTTCAGAATAGCCAAAAATATAAATCTTTTTAGGGTTTACAAAGCCCGAAACAGCAGCCAATCTGCATACTCTTCTCACCATCATACGTTGTGGTTGCAAGTACCATCGACCAACTCTGTCGTCTGCCATACGTGGAATAAAGAACAAAGTAAACCATTCTCTTTCACGATTAGCTAAACTAATGTTGTATTGATAGGCGTCTGTGTTGGACTGAGAGTCCCATGGATTGTTTACAAAAGCTTTACCACCGCCATGCAAAGAGATAAAAAGAGGGAATCCACCGTTAGGAGTTGTGCCTCTACTTAGCATGGTAGCTTTCATCTTTTGTTGTTGTGGTAGGTCCCAAATCAATTCGTGTTGTCCTTGTAGAACCTTGTTAAACTCGCTTTTTTTCAAGACTTTCTTTATTCACTTCCACCCATAATTTCCACATACTATCTTGCTCTTTAGGCAATTGAAGAGGCGTCGAATGTTTTATTATAAAGATCTTTTTCGGGCATTTCAACCATGTCTTTATCCAGTTGTGAGATAAAGAATGTTTTGAGCTTTTGCTGCATTTGCGCATCAGAAGCAATAGAATGGGTTGCGGGTTGAAGTGCAGAAGCGGTTGAAGTGCTGTTGCCTTGCAGTTCGGTTGTGGTTTTTAATTGTTTCTGAAGTTGATGCACTTGTTGCGGGTTGTGCGTATAAACAAACGCAAGAAAGCAATAGAATAGAGAAATAATGGCTTGTTAGTCATTGTCGTAAAGGAAAATATTGATGATATAATAAAACAATGTATTTCAAACACTTTAAAAGCGTCTGAAATACAATTTCAATGTAGATGAACTTAAAATCATCTTACTTGATGTTAGTTTTTCTATTTTAAAAGTCTCGTCTAACTGGTTAATTCCCATTAAAGAGGTTATCGAAGTGTCGGTAATTTTAGGGTCTCCGTCTTCTCTATGGTTTGCGTATGGGTCGTAAACTCTAAGTGTATTGTCTTTATTCTCAAATCTAAAGACGATTAAACCCGTTCCTCCTTCTTGTCTTGCAATCTGCAATAGGTGCATTTGCACAGACCAAAAATAACCCTTTTCGCTAACATCTAGGTGCCCTTTTGTGGCTATTGTGTCGATAGTTGTTAAGTGCCAAAAGCCGTCAAGCTTTCCATTTTTAGACGATTCTATCTCACATGAGACCATAATGAGCGACAAACAGAAGAATAATAGTATTTTTTTCATAATCCTAATATGCCTTTCTTAGATATTGTTAGTTGAACACCTGTGTTGTTACCGATATACTTTCCAAAGTCCATTGCATACGAACCTGTTATTAACCAGCGTTTCTTTAGCTGGTAAGAAGCCTCTAACATGCAGTGAAAGCTTTCCTTTGGATGGACATAAGGATGATTATACGAGCCATAACCACGTCTATAAGTAGCTAAGAAACGATAGTTTAGATGGTCGTATGGGGTTCCTTCTAATCCAATATGATAGGCAACAAAACGATTATCCTTTACTTCTGTTTCGCCACTCTTATTATATTGAGGTGAAAGATATAAGGGATTGCCCATCACTTGTCCCCAATGTTGCCACGAAGAGTAAACAAGATGGTTGTAAAAGTCGTCTCGTCCGGCTGTATGATCAGGTATATTAGGCGTTCTGTCGTGATATATTGGACCGCTTTGGTATTTAGAATAGACATATTCGAACACGATATTGCGAATCCAAGTGCCGTATTTCATTTGCAATTCGGCTCCTAATAGAAAGTCTTTAAAGTCGTATACGAACCAACGAGATTTGGTTCTTTGATTCCATTCCGCCCCTGTTCCATAGCCATTGTAGTCGATTTGCAACATAGCAGAATGGTCTTCGAAGAACTTATCGGCATAAATTGAAGCCTTCCAACTGTCTGTATCATAGTTAATACGAGCCAACCAGCTACCTAAGTGGTTTCCTGTTACGTTCTTATACACGATGTCCGACTCTGTAACTTCGTGTCCTCCGGGGATAAAAGCGTGTATAATGTCTTTTAAAACTCGTTCCACCTTTATTAATAATAGGATTTGCCTAACGGGTCGGTTCGATAAGAAGTACCTCCAAATTGGGTAGCCATTTCAAGTCCCATTTCGATAGATAGCGGTGCAAAAACATCTTCATTTCCAATCTTTAAGAACCCTGCTTTACTGTTATAAAGCACCTTTTCGGTGTATTTAGATTGTTGCTTTGGTGAAGGTTTTCATCCATTGGTCGTCTGTAAAGCGTCCAAGTGCGATGTGACCTTTAAGGTGTAGCCAACCATTTGCAATGGGAAGACGCCAATATTCGGGTAAACTTAATCGTACTTGAGGCACAGGTCGAGCGTTAATACCCAGTGTTTGTGCTCCAGAACTTAAGCGATTGTTTTTCAATTCCATTGTTCGTTCTTTGCTTCCAATGGTCAATGCGCCATGCAACCAACGCAATTCGGCAAATGCTTGTTGCACAATTAGTTTAGAAGAGTAGTTCACTGGCAATGCAACATCAATGCCATAGCCAAATCCCCAACGTCGAGTTGAATCGTTTTCAACGGGTCTTATGAGCGAAGTTCTTAAGTAACCATTGGTTGTTTCTAATGAACTTAAGCCGTATTTATTGGCATTGTGCCACAAAGGAGTGGTGTTTTTAGAGAACGAACCTTGCATTTCTATTGTGTATTCAATATCCTTAAAGGGTTGGGCAGGGGTGCTTTTTTCTGCATCTACCCATGCTTGCGCAAAGCAGTTAATAGAGAATAAACAACAAAAAGATATGATATAAGCTTTTTTTCATTATTATATATAATATAATTTCATAACGCAATTATAGCACTTTTATTATATTATTGCAACAAAAAAATGTTGATTTTTTTACATCTCCTGTTCTCATCTTTTTTGATTGGCAATAGGATAGCGGTCGAAAGATAGAAGCATGTTTAGGGATATTCCTTATGATGTTAGGGAAAATCCTTTTCGATGCTACCTATAAAGCGATATCTTTGCATCAACAATAACAATTTAAAGGTTTAGCTTATGAAAAGATATATAGTTACATTTCCTATTGTTTGTGAGTGCAGTTGTAACAACACAGGCAATGAGTTATTTACAAGCACGGCAACACGCATTGTTCTTGGCAGATAAGATGGCTTATGAGTTGAACTTAACCGAAGAACAATATGAGGCTGTGTATGAAATTAACCTCGATTATTTGATGAGAGTAGACTCATACAATGATATATATGGCATTTATTGGGAACGAAGAAATTTAGATTTGCAGTATATCTTATACAACTGGCAATATAGAGCCTTCTGTAATGCATCTTATTTCTACCGCCCATTGTATTATAATGATGGTTACTGGCGTTTCTCTTTATATGCAAGATATCCACGAAGAGATTACTATTATTTCGGAGAACCTGGTTTCTATTCAACATATAGAGGTGCTCATAGCTGGTATAACAATGGCAATCGTTCTTGGTATGATGGCAGAACATTTGGTAATGGCAGCTCTTCTCGCTCTAGATATGGTATGAGAGACTACTATGATAACGGCTCTTGGGTGAGCGGAAGTGCACAAAATAGTCCAAGTAGACGTCGCTCTTACGACGATACTTACAATCAAAGTTCATTCGGTGGACGTGCTTCTGGATACTATGACAATAGCTCTACAAGATCATTTGGTAACGGAAGAAGTCGAAATAGTTCATCAAGTCAAGACTCATTTGGTAACAATGGCTTTGGAAATGATGGCTTTTGGACGTGGTAGTAACTTCTCTGGAAAGCGGTGCAACACGCAGTCAAAGCGCTCCATCAAGTGGTAGTTTCGGTGGCTCTTCTGGTTCTTCTTCGAACTTTGGAGGCAACAACAACCCATCAGGAACAACAGGTTTCGGAGGCAATTCACCTTCAAGAAGATAATATAAAAGATGATAATATAAGTAAGGTCTTTGCAAAAAGACACCCAAGGTTTGGCTTCTTCCTTCCTAAAAAGAGCAACGAGTTATAATAGAAAGACTTATGAAGTCTCTTAAATACACAAGAGCTCCTTCATAAGTCTTATTCTTTTAGTATTTAAAAAGCATAGCTTTTACAATGTAATAGCTATGCTTTTTATGCTGTAATAACATTGCTTTTGCAAGTCAATAGCAATGCTTTTATTTATCAACTGAATTGTTGTTCCGTTTGAATTGTTTTCTTATTGATAACGAGAAGCTTATGGAACAAGATGCTTGATGTATGCACAAACGATACCAATACCTTTCTCATTCTCTCCACCTTGTGGTATAATGACGTCTGCATAACGCTTAGTTGGTTCGATAAACTGCTCGTGCATGGGTTTAAGAACTTCGATATAGCGGTCCATAACCATTGTAACAGTGCGTCCACGGTCGATTGTATCACGCTGAATATTGCGTATTAGGCGTTCATCTGGGTCGCAATCAACAAAGATTTTGAGGTCCATCATCTCACGAAGTTTCTTGTTTAACAAGGTCATAATGCCCTCGATGATAATCACAGGCTTTGGTTCTACAGTGATAGTTTCGCTCAATCGGTTGCTAAGAATATACGAATAGGTGGGCTGTTCGATTGCTAGTCCATTGCGAAGGTCGTTTACTTGCTTGATAAGTAGCTTCCAATCGAATGCGTCAGGGTGGTCGAAATTAATCGCACGGCGCTCTTCTTCGGTCATTCCTGTTGTGTCGTTGTAATAAGAATCCAATGGAACTACGGCTACATGGTGCGGTGGAAGCGCTTCAACTATCTTGCGAACAACGGTTGATTTGCCTGAACCTGTTCCGCCTGCAATGCCTATAATGGTTATATCTGTTGCCATCTTGTCTGTATTTTATGATTGAATGAATATTGATATAGAATGTGCTTTATTGATTATTGCTTGCAAAAACATCGCTAAACATCTGCTTGTAGAACTCTGCTTTGCGCTCTATTTTCATGGGATATGCCCTCGAACTACTTGGCATTCGATAGAGTTTCATCTCTTTGTTGTTAAAAGTAAAGCTTACAAAGCAACCCACTTTGGGCTTTTTCTTTAATGCCAAATTGTTGCATCAGCACTTCTGTTGCCTTCTCACCAGTGGTTACTATGGCTGTGCATTGTGGTATTTTATCGAGCAATGCTGCAACATCTGTATGTTTCAACTACCTCTAAGTCTTTATCGGCAGCAGTGCCTTTGGTTCTTATTATCGCTGTGGCTGTGTCGAATAAAGCTATCCCTTTGTCGGTTAAAAACGATATAAGTTTGTCTACATAAAAAGCTTTTTTTGCTCTTTGATGCACAAAGTATTCTTTGTCGTTAAAGAAGATAAAGCCCACAATTCGCCACATATCATTGATGTAATTAGGATAATAAAAAGTGCATTGTCCATCTGTGTTCAGCAGGTGGAAAGCTACCTAACATCAATAATTTAGCATTCTTTGGCAAGAAAGGTTCAAAGGGGTGACGTTCTACTTCGCCTGTGATTGCGTTAGAACTGTTATTGCTTTGAGTCTTGTTAGGGGTGATATCGTTTGCTTGTTTTTGTGCTATCATAAAGAAAGAAGCAAAGATTTGGGTAGTGATAATAAAGAACTCTCCCATCTCTTTTCATAGTGGAAACGGGAGAGTTGATATCTAACTATTGTTCTTTTACTAAATAAACAACTACCGGAAGGTGGTCACTATAACCATCTAACCACACTCCTCCAGCTGTAGTTCGCTTGGGAGAACCTTTATATTTGCCCTTCTGTTTGGAACAAATAATCACGTTTAAAGATTTGATTTTTCCAGAATTTCAAAGATGAAAAGTCTTTCTTATCATCTTTATTCAATAGGTTTGGCGTTACAAGTATTTGGTCGAAAAGATTCCAAGAGCCTTGATATAGAAGCGTTCCAACGCCTTCTTTCACTAAAATATTATACCAAGGGTTATACATGTCGCCTTCGTTTACGTCTTTAATGTTGCCTTTTCCCTTTTAAAAATACCAGCCATACTCTTGTCGATTGGGTCGTCGTTCATGTCGCCCATAACGAACACTTTGCAGTTAGGATCATCGTTTAAAAGAGAGTCTTTAATTGCTTTTACTTGCTCAGCACCTAGCTCTCTGTAGAAAGATTCACTGAAACGACTTGGCAAGTGACATACAATTACTGCCACATTTTCATCTGCAAGTGTTCCACTAACAGTTAAAAAGCCTCGAGTATAGAATGCACTATCCTTCTTTAACTTTTGAACATAGGGTACAAGACGAGTGTTCTTTACGCTAAATAAAGAGGGATTATATAATAAAGCACAATCAATTCCACGGCGATCGGGACCTTCTATGTGCACATATTGATAGTTACGAGCACTTAAAGCGGGTTGTGCAATAAGGTCATCTAAGGCTTTTGAGTTCTCAACTTCAGCCAAACCAATGATTGCGCAGCCTATATTTGGGAGCACATCTGTACCCATATCTGCTAAAGCTCGTGACATATTGTTGAGCTTATGGTTGTATTTCATGGCGTTCCATTTATACGAACCAGTTGGAAGAAAAATCGTAATCACGCTTTCCTTCATCATGACATGTGTCGAATAAGTTCTCTTGATTGTAGAAACCTACTCCGTAAACAGAATACTTTTTTTGTGCACTAGCGGGTAGAAAGGCCAAAAGAACCCCTATAACCGCAAAGAAAAAAATGCTTCATAAATAATGCTTATCTTTTGTTTAATTGTAAAATAATCTTATCCCTAAAAAAAGTAGTGCAAATATCGTAATTTTTATTTCAAAAAGAGGTCATTTCGACCGTTTTTTTATTGCAAAAAGAATAGCTTTTCGAAAACAATTTGTATTTTTTTGCACAAATCAATTATTATGAAAGTATTACAGAATTCTTTTTTTCGTGCATTGTGTGCACTGATAGTTGGTGCTTTAACTATTATGTATAGAGATGAAGCACAGAAGTGGTTAGTGATTGTTATCGGGGTATTATTCTTTCTATCAGGTGTGATTTCTTGTGCCGTTTATTATGGAAGTAGAAAGAACTTTGCAAATGTTCAAGTGCTAGATAACAACGGAGTGCAAATTGCAGGTGCTGCTCCTACCTTCCCATTGGTGGGCATTGCGTGTGCAATTCTTGGTGGAGTGTTGGCTCTTATGCCTGCAACTTTTTCAGCAATGGGTAAGCTATTTGCTTGCATTTCTACTTGTAATTGGTTCAATTAATCAATATATCAACTTAGCTCAAGTGTCAAAATTGGCAAAGATAGGTCCATTCTTTTGGATAACTCCTTGTATAACAATGCTCATTGGCTTAGTTGCTTTGGTTAAACCAACCCTTTTTTTGGAACCTCATTCTTATTTATTTTAGGTTGGGCAATCCTACTTTTTCGGGAGTGATAGAAGCTATCAACTCAATTAAAATTTATACTGTAAAGAAGGCTTATAACAAAGCTGTTATAGCAGCACAGCAAGCTGATGAGGCTGAAGAAGTGGCACCAACCACAACAGAAACACCTCAAATAGAGGAGCCAAAAGCACCTGAGACATCTACAGAGGCAACTGAAGTGGAAGACAAAACCGATGCAGATGTAGTGGAAGAGGTGCCTCCAACTGTTACAGAAGAATAAGCGTTTCAGCTCTTTTGTAGAGCTTTTTATATAGGCAATAAGTTACAAAGCCAGTAAACATATAACCCATTTAGGTTCAAATGTTTACTGGCTTTCTTTGCAAAAGAATATCTTATCAAAAATAAAAGCATCGCTTTTGGAGTACAAGAGCAATGCTTTTAGAGTGTAATATCAGTGTTTTTGCAGGGCAAAAGCAAGGCTTTTATAATCGCCTTGTATTGTGAATGTATGAAGAAAATTTTACTTTAGAATTTCTTTCCAATAGCTATATTGAGGAAAGTATTGATTAATATCTTGATATCGAACCACCAAGAGCGCTTTCTAAGATAGTAAAGATCAAGCTCAAGACGGCGTAACATCTTGTCCATTGTATCAGTATAGCCATTGTATAGTGTTGCATACGAGGTTACACCAGGACGCACTTGGTATAAGAAAGTATAGCGATCGTCGTGTTGAATGATTTGATCTATATAGAATTTACGTTCTGGGCGTGGACCAACAAACGACATATCGCCAACCAATACGTTCCAAAGTTGAGGCAATTCGTCGAGGTGGTGCGTTCTAAGAAACTTACCAATGCTGGTTAATCGATGGTCTCTTTCGTGTTGAAACAATGCAGGTCCGTTCTTTTCAGCGTCTTCTTGCATGCTTCTAAACTTGTAAATATAGAACGGACGACCAAATCTTCCAATGCGTTCTTGCTTAAATATAACGCTACCTCCATCTTCTTTCTTTATTAATATGTAGCAAATAATAAAGAGAGGAGAGAACAATATAAGGAGCAATAGCAGCGGCAATAAAAGTCGAAAAATGCGCTTTACATCTCGTTCTAATCCATTCATTCCGTCGTAAATGTATTCGTTTTTTTAGTTTTAGTTGCAGTCTTGGTATCTAAATTTTTCTTTGTAGTCATTATGAATATTCATTTATAATACAAACGCAAAGAACTGAATAATATTGTAAAAAAATAAATAATTCTTGATTTTTTTATAATAGAACACCTTGCAATAAGAATCCTATCATGTTTCTTATTGCCTTATTAATGATGGAAAGTAGGGTGAAAATGCGATTGAAAGGAAGTACTATCTTTTCTTTGTTTTCATATTGAAAACAAAGGGAAAAGGACACTTTTAGTGTGTTTTGAGGTCGCTTAAAAGGTGATATAGTTCTTTAACAATGTTCGAAGATTGATATTTTTTTCGACATTGATATTGGCCATTTTGTGGTATAAATTTTTTTATCGTTTTATTAAGAGTTCAACCTTTTCTTGCATCGCATGATAATCGTTTAAAGGAACCAAAAAAGCCGTTTTCGCCATCTTTTATGATGGTGTTATGACCTCTATTGCTTACTGCAACGATGGGTAAATGGCAATATTGGGCTTCAATTAGGTTAATTCCAAAGCCCTCACGAATGCTGGATGCTACGCAAATGTCAGCGGTATTCATTAGCTGAGCAATATCTTTTCGCCAGCCTAAGAATCGTATTTTGTCTTTAATTCCTAATTGATTAGCTAACTTAATGTAGGCTCCATTCTCGTTTAAAGAGCCTGCAAGAAGGAGATAAACATTGTGATTAGATTGCTTATTCATCTTTTCTACAAGGCGAATAAGCATTTCTTGATTCTTATTTTTAGATACTTCGGCAACGTAAATCAATGCAATAGCGTCTTGAGGAATATTCAATTGAGTTCTATATTCTTGGCGAATTGCCTCACGATTGTCTATCTTTAATCTATTGAAATCAACCCCAATACCATTGATGAGGGCTACTTTCATCTTTTGGTTAAAATGCTTTTGAACCAAATTATAATCTTCTGGATTGATTGTTATGAATAGATTTGTGAAATAAGACATCAGCTTTTCTATTGGATAATATAACAACCAATTGAGCAAAGGTGCTCCTTTAAAGAAATGAAGTCCATGTGCAAAGTAGGCAACTTGGGGCTTTTTGCCTCGTAAAAGAGCCACTGCCATGCGAGAAATAACGCCTCCCTACGGGTGTATGACAATAGATAATGTCGTAGTTATTCTTTTGCTATTAGCTTCTTTAATTGAAAGATTCCTTGTATAGTTTTAAAGGTAAAAGGACTGCGTTTCCAACACATTGCATAGATATTGTCACCTGCTTCTATTGGTTCATCAACAGAACAAGCAACGTCTACCTGCCAATTTTGGGCCTGTAAGTATTGTATTGTTGGGATATGAAACTTGTTTACGTGTCCTCTTCCAACGTTAGCAACTAACAATATCTTCATCTTTTTATAACTTTAAAATGTTCTCTTTGCAGTAGAGAAAAATATGGGTTGATGGTGCAATTGCAATGACTTTTTACCCCTATTTATAGTGCAAAGATAATATGTTCTTGCTGGTTTTGTCTTTGAAAAACTCTATCTTTATGCTTGTTTAAATGCAAAAAAAGTGTGTTTAAAGTGTTAGTCTTTTACCTGTGTATTGCGTTGCAATGCCGTTGTTAAAAGCGCTTTTTAATGCTTTCTAAGTCGTTAGAGTTGGGAATCGACTTAGAACGCAATCGGAGTAGAACATCAATTAAATGAAGATGCGAGAAGCAGTAGTATAGCACGCATTTTAGGTAGTTTTTCAGTAGAACTACATGGTAATTGGGAATAATCTCCTTATGCTTTTTCAGCTCTTTGCGTTCTCCTTTCATTGATAATAAATACTTATCGAGATAAGGAAGGCCCGAAACACGATAGAACATCAATGGTTCTGCAATGTTATAGAAACGATATTTCGAGAAAGTACGCATCCATAAGTTGTAATCTTCCATGCGAATGGCTCCTTCATCGTATGGATTTTTGAAGGAACCAAGAACGCTTTGCCATGATAGAAGGATGAATAAAGCATTGGTGTTGAATTATATTCGATATGTTATTGGGGTGCTCTGGATAGCGAATAATACCCGTAATACCATTGTTTATATCGATTGTTACAGCGCTACTGCCTACTACATCAACCTCATTATGTTCTTGTAAATAAGCTAATTGACGTGATATTCGCTGTGGAAACATAAGGTCATCGGCGTCCATTCGCACGAAATATTCTCCTTTCGACAATGCAACAAGTTCGTTAAGACGTGCTGAAAGCCCTTTATTTTAGCCCGTCGTGAATAACCTTTATCCTTTCATCTTGAAAGCGATAGGCTATATCTAACGATTGATCTGTACTGCCATCGTCTATCAATAACAATTCAAATGATTTGAAATCTTGATTGAGTACAGATAAAATGGCTTGCTCTAAGAAGTCTTGAGCATTGTAAAAAAAGGAATTCCAATACTTACTTGTATCATCGAATTATAGCGTAATCTTATTTGTTTTCCAATTGTTTTATCACTTTTGCAGGGTTTCCTACGGCCACAGAATAAGCGGGAATATCTTTCGTTACGATGCTTCCTGCACCGATAATACAGCCGTCTCCAATCGTAATGTCTTGCAGAATAACAGCATTTTCGCCAATCCATACGTTCTTTCCGATGGTTATTCCGCCTCTACTTGTTATGGGGCGTTGGATCGGTGGGGTAGACATTGCCTTGAAAGTAATATCTCCATGCGAGTTATCTGTTATGGTAACGTGTTGTCCAAGAAGGCAGTTTTCGCCTAAAGTGATGCGTTTTAAGGCGGTGATATGGCAGAAGCGACCAATATGACAGTTGCTTTTTATATCGATAACTCCATCTTCTATGGGAGTAATCATACAGCTATCGTCTATCACAACATTATCTCCTATGATCATATTGTGATGGTTTATCATAATGATATCATCTCCAAAGAATACTTTTTTACCGCATTTTCCAATGAAATTCTTAAGCCATAACGAACGTAAAGTCTTGCGTTTTGGTACTTAAAGAAAGCGACTTGTTGAGGGAGAAATGATCAAAGAAAAGAACTTCATCAGTGCGCAAAAAGCAGAGTATAGAACATCTTTCATTGTTATATTATTATCAATTATAATCGAATCCACGTTGGTGGTATAAGGTCTTTTGTGGCATTGTTCATGCTAATATCATTGTACCAATGTTTCGGAGCGATAACTTTTTTATCGCTATTGTTGATGAGATAAGCCGCCCACCAGCTGAAAGTGCTATTCGAAATGATAGCATGTTTGCAGCGAGTCATGAGGTAAAAGTCCTTTAAATCACAGCTATTGCCTTCGTTTTGAATAAAGGTTACCTCGTTATCATTGAGCTTTTAAGTGACTTTTTAACCCACTGAATGTCGTTGGAAAAGACAAAGAAATGAACGTTTTTGATATCTTCCTTTATTCTATTAGCAGCGTTTTCAAAGTAATTTAGAGGGCATTCTGCAAATACTTTTTGGTTCTCTTTGTTGAGATAATCGCCCCTTCTGATGTGCAAAAAAACACTGCTTCCGACTGCTCAATAGCATTGATATAATCGGCAGAAATATCGTTTATTAGCTGGTCTTCAAACTGCAATGAGGGGCGTGAAAGCATTGAAATAGCGATAGGATTGCCAGTAACCATCGAAGCAATAAGTGTCGTTAAACGATTGATTTTGATAGTTAGAGCCATTCTCTATCTTTACTTTTCTGTTCAAAAAGGGAAAGAGAAGCAATAGCTTTCGCATGCATCTATAAGCCAATTGCTGTGTGAAAGAATAATGATAAGGCCTTAACTCTGTGTTATGAGATATGCGTAGAGCAGGGAAGAAACGATGTATTTGTAGCTGATTGATATCTAATGCAGGCTCAGAAAAAAAGGAAATAGAGCAGTTATACTTCTCTTTTTAGATACTCTCCAAAGAAGTATTGGAACAGTTGATTACCGAAACCGCCCGATAGTTTGATATGTTTTAGAAATTGAGAATCCATAAAATATTTCTATATAGCTCTTTTACTCTACGCTTAATGCGTTGAATGTATGCTGTAGTTGGTAGTTTATCAAAATACTTTCCGCCATGTTTCATCTTATTTCTAATGATGATATAAGGCTCAAAAGGAATGTTACCGCCTTCAGGAAAGCCAAAAGAAGGAGGTAGAATCTTTATCTTTTTGTTGTGAAAATATCGATTAATATGCGACTCATCGTGATAAATTGCGATGCAATTGCGGTCTAAGTCTTTCTTAATATTTTCGCTACAAACGTGTGAAAGACGATAGTATGCCTCGTGAGTACCGCCATTTACGCCTCCCATAAAATAGTTATAGGTTTCTCCTTTCATGTGTTTTATGTAGGCAGTAGAACGCTTTCGCTTTTCATAAGGCAACGAAATAGGGTTGTGTTTGTAGTAATGTCCTGGGTGTAAGACGCCCAATAATCCATTATCTTCAGCCGTTGGAAGGAACATTTCGGGTGTAACTACCTTCTTAAACTCCATGTTTGAGTTGAAGAAAAAGACGCAATCGCACTCTTTTGAATCTTCTTCTGCCTCAATAAACATATCAAATCTCAATAGAGTATCTAAGGGAAAAACCTTGTGATTGCTTGTAATATGTTTTGATATTGTTGGTGTCTTGAATGTCAGAAGCATCAGTAAATACATAATATTTCTTTTCAACTTGCGGTAAAAAGAACTGCTCACAACTATCAAAAAAGCCTTTCCAAAAGATGGAATACTTACCTGTGCAGATGTATAAAAATACCTATCTTCATTTATGAAACTTGCTTTTTTTATAAATTGTTTGATATCGATTCTATTGTTTAGTTCTCTATAACTAAAGAACGTAAAGATAGCCAATAAAATTATATTTGCAACGTAATATAATGACGAATCACGTACAAATAGCGTGCTCATAAATAGACCTAACAACACAATATAGATGCTTTGCAACTTCCAAAAGCTGTTGTTAAACTCCATTCCGTAGTGCTTTTTATATACAAAATAGAGCAATAAAGATACAAAAATGTTACCAATGATCATGGCAAAACCAATACCATTAAGTCCAAATAGATAGTAGGTTGCAATGGTAATGATGAAGTTTCCGCCGTTACCCAGCAAGGCATCGTATATTAAATACATCTTTTTATCGCCATGAGCCAATGGAATATACGACAAAGTGGCCCACATAATGCGGAACAAAAGCGAGAAAGTGATGCACTGAGTGAGCAGCTCTATTGAATAGAACTCTGCCGAAAGCAAAAGCCATAAGATAGGTTTTGTGAAGAGAATGAGTATGACTGATACAATAGAAATAAGTATAATAAGCAACTCAGCCTCTTCCGATACAATGTTGTTAAATTCCTTTTTATTGTCAAGGGCCTTCGAAAGACGAGGATAAAAGTCGGCTATTAGGGTTGCAGCAAGTATCGAAAAGTTGCGCATTGTAATGGAATAAGCGGCTTGAAAGTATCCAACATCTTCGATAGAGCCAAAGAATCGAATGAGAATGTTAGTGAGATAGGTAAATAAGTTCATTAAAAGCGAACTGAACATAATGATTATTCCCAGTTTAATCATGGGCGAACCAATAGTCCAAACCTCATTCCAAGAGAGGCGAATACGCTTTATGGATAATCTTTTTACATATAAACTATTGATGATAAACGTGATGATAAAACCGCACGAGATGGCTAAAGACACGCCTTTATGATTGAAAAAGTAGAGTAGTGGTATGGCTATTATTACACTACTTATTGCTGCAAATATTGTTGTTTGCGCTAAAGCGTTGAGCCGTTGCATTCCTTTGTAGAATCGTTGTGTTGCCGTATGACAACAGCATAGCGCAGGCTCCGACAGACAATATCATAAAATCTGTGGTGTGATTATTGGCTACTCCAAAACGAAATGTTGCTGAGAACAGGAGCTGCAAAGATGCAAAATAAGAACGTAATAACGGCTAATAAACGGATAAGCGTTCTAAAAGCGGAGATGATTTTTTGCTGTTCTATTGGGTTTTCGCTATTTTGTGACTGTGCAATATCACGAATAGCACTTTGTGGAAGTCCCACACTTGTGATCTGATAGAGGGTGTTGAGCGTGATTAAAAAAATAGAATTGAGCGCAATACCAATAGGACCAAGCAATAAAGCGATAACCTTTGCTCGGACGATTGACATGAGTGCTTCGATGATTTGCGCACCACTCATCACTATTGTAGCCTTTAAAAAGGCTTTTATAACCATTGCCCATTAAATCTTCTTTCTTGCGTTTTTTTAATCTTGTTTTTTTTAAGCAAATGTAATTGAAAAAAATGAGCTAACAGCACCGCAATTTTTTTCATTAATTGATATTGAGTTGACATTTCTTTAAAACGAACGCACAGGCTTTTTCCCTTTTTGAGAGCTTACAAAGTTGCCCGTAACATTATTGCCATGTTTGCGATAAAGCATTTGAGGTGTTTCTACAAAGCCCACCTTTCCGTTAGCCTTATAAATGCAGATAGCCACCCACCAATCGTGCATTGGGGCATATTGGGCTACTGGAAACGATATTTCCTTTGCCTTTTTGTTAAACAACATGGTGCAACCTGTGATGTAACCAATGAATGCTTGTTCGGTAAAAGAGTTGAAAATGTAGGGCGAAAAATGAATACTTTTCCAAAAAGAAGCAGACAAAACATTTAAATTTTCGTCTACCAATTGAAGATTAGTGAATACCAATCCTGGTGTTGTTTCGTCGCAATTTAAAGAGCGAAAAGCAGCTATTTCATTCTCAATCTTATGTGGAAGCCACACATCATCTTGGTCGATGAACATGTATAGTGGTGAATCTACCTTTTGAAGAAGCTCCATAAAGTTCATAAAAGGACCGAGATTCTTTCTCTCATTGTCAATGATAACAATGTTATGGTGCTCTTTTTGATAGCTTTCTATTATGCTTATTGTGTTATCTTTAGAACCATCGTCACGCACAAACAGCGTCCAATCTGTATAAGTTTGGGCGAAAAGAGAGTCTAATTGTTCACGAATAAACTGCTCTCCGTTATATGTTGCCATCAAAATGGCTATAGATGTGCTGTTTTTTATCATGGTTTTAAATAATCATCTCATAAGGTTTGATGTTCTGTGCCAATATAATATTGATGTAGAAAGTATAGAAAAAGCATAAATAGTGATGCCTCCTAATGCAATATATCGCTGTTTGATGGTGTATAAGAACATCGGAAGCAGAACCAATTCGCTTGCTGCAAAGATGTCTAAAAGACGGAATGCAACGGGCGGAATGTCTGCAATGAAGACCAAAAAGAACGAGTCCTACGATGTAAAGTTTAAAGAAAAAGATAGAATAAAAGAATTGTGTTTGCTCAGCTCTTCTCTATAATAATACAAGGCAGCAACAATGGCTACACGCAATAAAATTACCGTACTAAAGATACTAACTGGCTCGAAATCTTCTGTAGAATAAGCGTTAGACTTCACAGCTATAAACTCTATTACACTGAAAAATGCAAAGAACTCGTCTATATCTATCAAGGTGTGGAAGGCAAAAACAATGGGTATTGCGGCCAAAAACTGCCTTTAAATACTTGTCGTTATTGCGCACAATGGGGTAGAACAAGAACAGAATAGCAAACGAATAGTGCAACGATGTAGCCAAAGCAATGAGCCCAAGAGTGATCAATGTTTTGCGTTCTGCCCAATAACTCCACGCTATCATCGTGATACCTAAAGCGGCTCCAGAACGCATTGCGTTCATATTTAAGATGACAAAGTAGGTTGGAAAGAAGAAAAGAAGCGATATCCAAAAGAAGTTGGAGTGCTTATATAGGGCGTAAAATTGCGTTGGAACGGTTATCACGGCATAGATAACAAACATCAACACTGCGCTATTGGTGAGCGAATAAGATATATTAGAGAAAATATAGAAGGTGAATTCGGAAATACCCGAGCCATATTTTGATTCTCGGAGGTAATTTTGATAGTCTTGATCTATATAGGGGCTGCGTAGTCCAATGATAAGAATAAAGATCACAATGAGTGTTATCAATGTGATGAAATTGGGCTTTTCTTTAGTAAGTAGAGCACAAAGAAGGAATATAAGGAATATTAAAATATACATATCTTCGTTGGTTCCTTAGTCTGTTTCTTATCGTCTTCTGTATTTATTCTTATTCTATTGGGGCGTAAAACCTATGCTATTGAGGTTAAAAAGCAATGCTTTTGCGCATCAATTAGCATGCTTTTACAAGCAAATGTCAATGTTTTTGCGAGTCGTTTAATATCTTATTGAAAACTAATGATTTAGTTGTTCTCTTACACTTATTGTCCTGTCGCTGGCTCAGGTGTGTCTTCTTGCTTTTTAAAGGCACCCTTGTTCTTTAGGTAAGTCCATTGAAGTGTTCCCAAGAAGTTGAGCAAAAGAATGATACCAACAATTAAACCACGACGTGGAGAGGCTTTCTTTAAAGGCACAACTGCCGACTGAATGATGGTGAAAGCAGGAGTTCTCTCTTGCACCTTTGCTCTTGCCAACTGCAATTGTTGAGCTAATTGAGAGTAGATATTATACTTTAATTGCATCTCATTCTCTAAATCTGTTTGCTTTAATTTATAAGATTGCAAGATAATATCTGTGTTGGCGTCGGAATAAGAGCCGTATCTTTGACGAGACTTGTCGTAATCTACCTTTGCTTCACGATATAGCTTTTCTGTATAAGACAAGTCATTTCGAGCTTTAGTGGTACGATATTTAATGATATATGTTTGCAAAGCACGTTGCACATAATCTGCAACAGTAGCTGCAATAAGAGGGTCTTGCGCCTTGGTTGTGATGGTAATCATATCGGTTTTCTTATCCACAACGCATTTAAGCATGCCCTTTATGGCGTTGGTTGCATTCTCTTGCTCTTGTGTAAGCTGTATAGCTTCGGTCTTTTGGGTTTGTTTTACAGGAGCACCAGCTTGTGGCTTAGGTGCAAAAGGCAATAGCATAAGCTGCTTAATCTTATTCCACCATGCTGTTTTTCGATGTTTTAAAACATAGTCGTATAATGTGGTTGAGAGGCTTCCGTCTTGACTTTGTACCTTTAAAGACCACAAAGGAATGATAAAATCGTCTGAAGCACAGATCTCAGGATATAGCTGTGGGTACACAGCATCGCTGTTACTCATATTTCCAAGCTTTTGCTCCTACCATTGAAGCAAGCGATCCTAAGTTGCCAGAAAGGCCACCTTCTGATGCCTCGGGAGCAAGAACTACGGTGGAAGTGTATTCTTTTGGAATACTAAAAGCTATGACAAGGGCAACCACAAACGATGCACAACTGGTGGCTGCGAATAGCTTTTTATTGTTTAAAACAAGCGTTTTGATTATTTTAAAATCAACAATTGGTTTATTCATTATTGCTTATGTAATTGAAAAAAACAGTTTTATTGGTATTGGGTTGTATATCTATGGAGAAATAGAAACTCAAAAACTTCTTTTGCAATAACTCTGCACTTTTTATGATGATGGAGGAGTAGTTCTATGCAAGTAGTTACCTATACCTATTATAATAACTAACTACTGTCTTATTTTCTTCCTACCTATTTCTATTATAAGGTCGAGTTGAAAAGCTTTGAGTTCCTATTCTTCTTTATTTCAATAGATTGGCCATTGTGGCGATCATTGTGGCTATTGAGGCCACAGAAGTGCCGATAGAGAGCCATTGTGTTAATGACTTTCCTGAGCTTTCGGGCTTACTTGGCACGATAATTTCACAGCCAGGGCGAACCTTTGCGTTATGTCCTACCTTCGCAACTGTGCCATTCATGTACACAATATATGTGTGACTCTTCTTCGCTCTGTTACCCCATCCACCTGCTTGGTTGATATACCAGCCTGCTTTTCGGCCCTTTTCGTAAGCCACAGTGTTTGGATACATCACGTCACCGCTAATCTTTACGGTTCCATTATACTCGGGAACGATGATTCTATCGAATTCTCTTAGCACCAAATCGGCATCTCCTCCTGGTTCTTTTAAAGCCTTATCAAGTTCGATACCCACATAATATGTATCGCCTAAATCAAGCTTTTTCATATCAAGAGAATCTTTCTTGCCACTTTGCATCTGTGCCATTTTGATTACAGTTTGCATTCTTAATCGTTCATCGGGAGTGATTCTGCGCTCTAAACGTGCACCAGGTACATAAGCAAGGTCGGTTACTCCGCCCGCTTTCTTGATGATATCGCTGAGTCGTTCGTTCTTACTTGATAGTGTATAAGTACCTGCAAACATCACATTTCCTTCTACTTGGATATTTTGTTGATGGCTATAACCAGGGCTTTTGCGTACATATACCTCGTCGAAGGGCTGTAATTCGAATCCAGGAGTACCGTCAATAACGAATCCTTCCTTTAATGCAAAGGTGTAAGTCTTAGCAATTACGCTATCATTGGTTATGGCTTTAGGATTCAATATACGACGAGCTACGTCTACTTTAATGATAGATGCCTTGTCTTTTAGGCCTCCTGCTTGTAGAATAAAGTCTTCAAGTGTTTCGTGATCTGCATACACATACATGCCAGGATAATTCACTTCGCCATGTATAGTAATTGTTCTTTTGGTCTGCATTTCACTCTTTGTGGGAATAAAAAGAACGTCATTTTTCTTCAAAGGCACGTCAGCAACGCTTCCATCCATTATTCCTTTGACGTCAACTGCAATAACTTCGAGCGTTCTATCACTCTTCATACGATGAATAATAGCACGATTTGTAAATGCTTCTTCGGTTAATCCTTCTGCATGTTCAATTAAAGTGCGTACGCTATTGATGTCTTTCCCGATGTTATACATACCTGGACGGAAGATAGCACCTTTGATTTCAACCATGTTTTCATATCGATTAATGATTGAATCAACGCCGATAGAGTCGCCATCAGCTAAGTGAAAAAGAGTTGATATCGAATTCTCCTATGTTGAAAAACAGAATATTCTCTGCCTGTCTTTTCGAAGCAAACGAACAGCCTTTGTGTAAGCATCTCCAGTGAAACCGCCTGCATATTTAATGATAGAGCCAACGCTTTCGCTCTTCTTCATTTCATAAATCATTGGGCGTTTCACCTTTCCTGAGATGGTAACCAAGCAGTCGTAAGGACCAACAACGATTACGTCATTGTCCATAAGACGAATGTTTCCTGTTAGTTTTCCATTGAGAATGTAATCGTAGATGTCTACAACTGTAACCAAACGGTTTTGACGATATACCTTAATATTACGCAACGTACCGAGGTCGTTGATGCCTCCTGCCATATAAAGAGCATGGAATACGGTTGCAAAAGCAGAAAGAGTGTATGTTCCGGGCACTTTAACTTCACCCATAACATTCACCATCATGGTCTTGGTTTGACCCACTGTGAGCTTTGTTTTTGAGCTACTATAACGTGCACCCAATAGCGAACGCACCTTAGCATTAGCCTGTTCAACAGTTAATCCGCTCACTTTAATAGGCCCAAAGTCTTCTATTGTCACCTCACCATCAGGCGAAACAACAACATTAAAGGTCTTTTGTGAAGCGCCATAAACATCAATTATGACGTTATCTCCAGGTCCTAATACATATCGTTGAGGCGTTGCTATATTCATATTAGGCTCGAACGACAATTCTTTATTGTTGAAGATATCTCGTCCGAACACTTTTTTCTTCATCTTACTCTTCTCGTCAAGCAACTCTTTTAGCCACTCAATAGAATCTTTAGGAGTTAAATATGATAATTCTTTTTGCATCAATAAGAATTCAGGATCTTTCTCATTGATTTCTATTCTGTCTGCACTATTACGCTGAATGCGATTGTTTGAATATTTATTTGCTGCGCTATTGGCTGCATCTTGTTTGTTTTTACGCATTCTAGAATCATCTGGTTGCAATGTTTCATCACTTACATTGCCGAGTCCTTTTTGATTCATTTGACGGTCGTATTTATCCTTTAATCTTCTAATTTGGGAGATATCTACACCGCTTTGCATCAGCTTTGTAACGATTTGCGCTTGAGATGATCCTGCTTTTTGCTCTCTTTGAATCATTCGAATCACTTGATCATCGGTCATTCCAGATTGTGCATACAAGCATTGAGCAGCACTTATCAATAGAAATATGCAGAAAAAAATAGTTTTCTCATGAATATATATGTTGTCTTAAATTCTCTGTATTTATAAATAAAATGAGGCGTTGGGGTATAGTCAATCAATTGCTATCGGTTCGGCCTTAGTATATATTTATTAACGCTTAGAGTTGTTTTTTTGTTGTGTAATTATTTGCTTTTATGTAATAAGGGGTTTAAAACACCCTTGCAAAAGTAATAAAAACTTCTGAAAATCAATTAAAGAATAGGTGTTAATATGGGTGGAAGAGTGGCGTTTTTTTGCTTTCATATAGCTATAATTAGTATGTAGAAGTGTAGTAATTGCATTTTTTTGTTGTTATAGCTTTGTATGGTGAAACGAAAAATAACTGATTGACAATTGTTTTGAAAAAATGAGCATAAATAGGCAACTCGATAGCAGGAAAGATAATATTCCCTAATGATGTGTTATAAGACTTCCTTTTCTATACATGTTTGAAAAGAGGTTTTTAGACTATTGTGAACCAACTGGATTTCATCTTCTCTGTATGTCTTATTTTTACTGGATGTAAATAGAGTAGAAAAGTGTGTTCTTTTGTGGTGTGAAAAAGAGAGTTTTAAAGTAGATTTGAAGAGTGGAAAGAATGGTTTTTGATTTGTGGATTTTTATGTATCTCTAGAATGATAGTTAATAGCTTTTATATGTTGTTGTAGTTCAAATAGATATTGCTTTTGATGATTGTTTGCTTGTATGTGTATTCCGGTTTCGTGAAAAAGCTTGGTAATTTGACTCGTCTATGACACTCTTTTTATAGATTTATTTTGTAACATAAAAAGTCATAAAAAGTATGTTTTATATTTTTCTCTGTTTTATTGCAATTTATTTTTGATTGTATTATTATTCCGTTTTTGTTTTCATTCTCTTTCAATATAAATAGGGTAGATCTTGGGTTTCATACCAATTTATATTCGTGTCTATTATTGTAATATTTACTTATGTTCCCAAGATATTATTACTATCTTGGGAACGTAAGAGCTGACAAATTTCGTGTACAAAAATCGTGTACGAGTTGTTTTATCTTTGTTTTTTTAAAAGCATGCAAATTGCATGGCAAAAAGCATTGTTATTACAGTAAAACTCCATTGCTTTTTACATTATAAAAAGCAATGGAGTTTACACGAAATTTTTGTATCGATTGTGGAGC